>BB_Man_B_Liq_inBBDRAFT_1000054_pt1 | contig 16781 bp, 16 predicted proteins | sample BBManParaguerPR_4_FD_10244 | JGI IMG/M metagenome (IMG submission 10244) | reverse complement strand
ACGCGATGACGAAGAACATAAAAAACGCAATATCAGGGACACCACGCACGATGGAGATATAGGCGCGACCAAACAGGCTTAACAAGAAAAATTTTGAGCGTGCGGCCATGGCGCCCACAAAACCAAATCCCAAGGCACATGGTGCCGTAATTCCAAGTAATAAAAGCACCGTCAAAAAGGACCAATAAAATCCCATGTGTTTTGGTGTTGTGAGGTAACACAACATCCATTGGAATTGGCCTAGGCTGTCAGGATCGGTGCAAAATTCGAACATATCGTGGATTAAATAAAATTGCGGCACGCCGATCGCGTACCGCAAAAACGTGTTGTGATTAGAACTGGCCTGATGTTGGCAACCATTCGCCAATCAGAACGTTCAATGTACCATCCGCTTTCATTTCACGGATAGCTGCTGAGAACTTTTCACGCAGTTCCGCATCAGATTTGCGGAAGCCCATGCCGATGCCGCCGCCGATGTAGACATCATCACCTGAGAAGGACATGTCGCTGCTTTCAACGACGATTGGCTCCAAGTACGCTTTGTCCGCCAAAACCGCGTCTGCTTCGCCTGAACGCACGGCTGCGATTGTTTCTTCTGGTGTTGCGAATTCAAGCAATGTCGCACCGCTTGATGCGATGTATGATGCTTGGATTGTGCTTGATTGTGCGGCGACAACGGCGCCAGACAAATCACCCGAGAAGCCGGACAATGTTGCGTAGGCTGATGCATCTGGCAATGTGTATTGCTCAGAGAAATCAATTACTTCCATACGCTCTGCAGTTACTGACATACCTGCGATGATTGTATCATAGTTACCTGATAGCAGGTTTGGAATGATGCTGTCCCATTCGTTTGTGACCCACTCGCACTTCAACTCTGCGCGTGCGCACAATTCGTCGCCCAATTCGCGTTCAAAGCCTGCAACTTCACCATTATCGTCAATGAAGTTGTAGGGAGGGTAGGCGCCCTCGGTTCCCATGCGAACGACCGAGTGGCCCGCCGCCATTGCAAATGTTGCGCTTAGGACCAGCGCGGTCGTACCCAAAACTATTGCTTTCATTTTCTGTCTCCCAGTTTGTTTGAGTTTAATCAATTGACCCCAAAAACTCTTTCAGGCGTTCTGATTCAGGCGCACCAAACAGTTCTTTTGGATTTCCTTCTTCTTCGATGCGGCCCTGATGCAAAAAGATAACGTGATCTGATACATCCCGGGCCATATTCATATCGTGCGTTACGATCATCATTGTGCGCCCTTCGTCGGCCAATCCTTTGATAACACGGATCACCTCTTGTTCTAATTCAGGATCAAGTGCTGATGTCGGTTCATCAAACAACAGTGCCTCTGGCTCCATACACAATGCGCGTGCGATGGCGGCGCGCTGTTGCTGTCCACCTGACAGCTGGGCAGGATAGACATCACATTTGTCGCCGATGCCAACCTGGGCCAAATACTTTCGCGCCGCGGCCTCAACTTCCCCCTTTTCGCGCTTTAGAACGCTGACAGGGGCTTCCATCACATTTTCCAAAATTGTCATATGTGACCACAGATTGAATTGTTGGAACACCATGGACAGGTTTGTGCGAATCCGTGTGATTTGCTTTTGATCTGCGGGACGTCGTGCCGATCCTGATGTCCATTTTACAGGTTCACCCTTGAATGAAATCTCGCCCTCTTGGCTGTCTTCCAACAGGTTGCAACACCGCAGCAACGTCGATTTGCCAGAGCCTGATGAACCAATTAGGGAAATCACATCGCCGCGATGGGCCGAGACATCGACGCCTTTCAAAACCTTTAGATCACCATAGGCTTTGTGCAAATTTGTAATTTGAATGACAGGGGTAGGCGGGTTCACGTGATTCTCTGTTGTATATTTGATCAAATCTTAGGACAGGATATTCCGCGCAACAACACCCATACACCAACAACGGTTGCGAAATAATTCCAGGATCATTAGGGGTATTCAAATAAATTGCAAGGCGAACTTGAGGTAATCACGGCAAGATAGTCCTGTTTCGCGATTTTGATAATACTGCGTATCCCAAGGGTTTCAAAGTCTGAGAGTGGCAATGCGTTCAGGGCATTTTGCACTGCATGAAAAATAGCCTGCGCATCAAAACGCGTTGCACAAATATACGGCAAAGCTGGGGTTGGGGATGTCCAGTGGACAACGCGCAAACTGCGGGTGAGATCGGTTTGATATCTGCACATCAGCGCCCAAGTATGCGCATCAATGGCGGCAAAATCAGCCAGTTTTTTCGAAACAGCCTGCGCCGAATTGATATGGGCATGTGTTTGCAACCCGCTGCTTGGGCGCATGTCTGCGTATTCCATTTCGGCGATGATCGCGGCCCAACCTGATTGCGATAAGGCTTCATTATACGCGATTCGTTTTTCGGCCAGGTCACCAAATTCGCTATTTCGCTATCCGCATGGACGATCACGGCGCTTCGATAATAACCTGGGGGACATCCCTCTAATCCATAATCGGGTGTGCCCACCAACTGCACGCGATCATGAAGGAATGTGCGATAGGGCATGCCGCATGTCTGCCCAAATAGCAAATCATCAGATTGCCAAAACGATGCCATGTCAGTGGGGCTGCTCAGACTTTCTGGACCAAATCCCAAATTCGCACGAAGTGCGGCCCAAAGCCGATTATGCGCGTCCCGTAATTCGGGGCGATCATACATCGGCAGGCCTGCAATCAAATCAGTCAACCTTTTGACGCGCTTTGGCGCTGTCCACGTCTGTAATGCCCAGCAGACTTGCAACCAGTCGGATCAATGCATCTTCTTCTGCATCCCGCTCTCCGTCGGCAAGCGCAATTTTCCACAGCGCTTCAATTACTGCCAGACGCTCTTCATAAGCCACGCATTCTTTGATCGCGCGGGTGAAACGCACAGTGTCGGGCGCTTCGGCCTCTAAAGATTCGCCTTCTTTGCGTAATGCGTCTGCATCAGCATCGGCAAGCGCGTAGCGTGTCGCCAGGACGCGATCAATGTTGGCAATCTCGACACTTGCATAATCTCCATCGGATCGGGCCACGCGCACCAGTAGGGCGGCGATCGCCAAACGCGCGTCCGTATCACTGAGTGGTTCTGGTGCGGGCGAAAGTAGACGGTTTAAAAAATCACCAATCATTCGCCGCCATACCCTTCGACAATGACCATATCGCCTGCAGAAACCTTGGCGCGGATTTCGAATGCCGCGCGATACTCGGGGCTTTCGTAACAAGCGCGCGCTGTTTGGATATCGTCAAACTCTAGGACGACAGTGCGGGGACGCACGGTACCTTCTTCTACGGTTTGTTCGCCGCCGCGCACCAAAAACCGCGCCCCAAATTTTTCAAACGCTACTGCGTTTGCTTTTCTATATTCTTCGTACACCACGGGGTCCTCGACAGTGACGTGGCCAATCCAATATCCCTTTGGCATTGCGTTTCCTTTCAAGTCAGTTTGCCGAAGATATCAGCAATACGGTTCAACTCATCTGATAAACCAAATGGGGGGTTCACAATGAAAAGTCCAGAACCCACCATTCTGTGCCCTTCACGCGCAGGTGGAAAAGTCACCTCGGCACGCAGCCCATCAGGATGATTTTTGATCAATGCTGTTAACATGGGGTCATGCGCCCCAGAGGTTAAAACAGGGTACCACAGCATGATAATCCCCACGTTCCACTTTTTGTGCAGTTTCGCGATCAGCGGCGGGATCGTGGCATAATCACTTTTGATTTCGTAGCTCGGGTCAATCAACAGCAGTCCACGTCGAGGGGTCGGGGGGCACAAACTTTGCGCAAGTTGATAGCCGTCTTGTTGGTACACTTTGGCCTTCTTGCCTATCGCGTCCCGTAGGGCGCTGGCTTCTTGCGGGTGCAGTTCTGCCAAATGCATATGATCCGTGTTTCGCAGTAAATCGCCTGCGATCCAGGGTGAACCAGGGTAATGGCGCGGTCCAAATGCGTCGCGCACCCTATTCAACGCACGCAAATAGGGATGATCCGATCCCAATCCCGCTTGGATCAGTTCATTTTCGATACCCTTCGCAGCCTCGCCCGTTTTTTGCGCCGCATCAGAGGCAAGATCATAAAGCGCGCGCCCCGAATGCGTTTCGATGTAGCTGATCGGTTTATCCTTGACTGTTAAATAGGCCAACACCCACGCAAGGGCCGCATGTTTTTGCACATCGGCCAAATTGCCCGCGTGAAAGATATGTTGATAGGACAGCATCCCTAAGATGTGCCAGCGATTAGCGCATTAAACAAGTCGGCTGGTATCTTTGGCAGCGCGGACAAAATCCGCGAATAAGGGATGTGGTTCAAATGGTTTGGATTTCAGCTCTGGATGGAACTGAACGCCAATGAACCAAGGATGATCTTCCCATTCAACAATTTCTGGCAGGCGACCATCTGGGGACATGCCTGAAAATTTCAGGCCTGCTTTTTCCAACTGTTCACGGTAGCGGATGTCAACTTCGTATCTGTGGCGATGGCGTTCCTCGATTGAGGTTGTGCCATAGACCTCTGCAACCTTTGTTCCTTCGCCCAATGACGCGGAGTAGGCACCCAAACGCATTGTGCCGCCTTTATCATCGGTGACCTTGCGGGCCACTGTGCGATTTCCTTGGACCCATTCTTTCAGATGGTAAACCACAGGTTCAAACCGTTTTTCGCCCGCTTCGTGATCAAATTCTTCTGATCCCGCATCTTTTAGTCCCGCAACATTCCGCGCCGCTTCGATCACGGCCATCTGCATGCCCAAACAAATCCCTAGGTATGGAATTTTATGTTCGCGCGCAAATGTAGCAGCTTTGATTTTGCCTTCGGTGCCGCGTTCGCCAAATCCGCCTGGTACCAAAATCGCATGGAACCCTTGCAGGTAGGGTGCTGGATCTTCTTTATCGAAAATCTCTGCATCTACCCATTCCACATTCACCTTCACACGGTTTGCCATGCCGCCGTGCGTCAAGGCCTCGGCAATGGATTTATACGCATCCTCAAGCTGTGTATATTTCCCAACAATGGCAACTTTGACTTTACCTTCTGGGTTGTAAATGCGGTCTGCCACGTCGTTCCAGCGCACCAAATCGGGTTTTGGGGCAGGGGCAATGCCAAAGGCGTCCAAGACGGCCTGATCTAAACCTTCACGGTGATAGGCCAGCGGCGCCTCGTAAATAGATTTCAGGTCCTGCGCTGCAATCACGCTGTCTTTGCGCACATTACAGAATAGCGCCAATTTTTCGCGTTCTTTTTCAGGAATTGGTCCCTCCGAACGACAAACCAGAATATCTGGTGCCAAGCCGATTGATCGGAGTTCTTTGACCGAGTGCTGTGTTGGTTTTGTTTTCAACTCGCCTGATGCGTTGATAAACGGCAACAGGGTAAGGTGCATGAAAATACACTGACCGCGCGGTTTATCTTGTGAAAACTGGCGGATCGCTTCGAAAAATGGCAATCCTTCGATGTCACCAACTGTGCCGCCGATTTCACATAACATGAAATCCACTTCGTCTTCACCTATTGAGATGAAGTCTTTGATCTCATTCGTAACGTGTGGGATCACCTGAATGGTTTTTCCCAAATAATCACCACGACGTTCCTTTTCCAATACGTTGGAATAGATACGTCCGGATGAGATCGAGTCGGTGTTACGCGCGGCTACTCCTGTGAAGCGCTCATAGTGGCCAAGGTCCAAATCTGTTTCCGCACCATCGTCGGTTACGAAAACTTCGCCGTGTTCAAACGGGCTCATCGTTCCTGGATCAACGTTTAGATAGGGGTCCAATTTGCGAAGACGTACGCTATACCCACGCGCTTGTAACAATGCACCAAGGGCCGCAGAGGCAAGGCCCTTTCCAAGCGAAGACACCACACCACCAGTGATAAAAACAAAACGCGCCATAGATTGAAACTCTCCCGTAGTGTTGGGCATGGATGCCATCATGAATCGGTCCCATAGGCGCAAAGTGTGCCATGTACCACGGGACTTAAGATATAAAGGATTCGCAAAATTTTGCAAGCGAACCGCAACATTATGTTGCGGTTATATTCCTACCCCCAAGGGATAGTATTAATCAGCACTTGGTAGAAGTGGGGCCGTTCCATCGCTGCTGGGCGGCAATAATTCATCTACGTTCAGGTCAGGTACACCACCTTCTTGTTCCGCAGGGGCAACGCCCAAACGGTCCAATACGGATCCGTCGGATGAATTCTGTGCGGCAATGATCGTCAGTGTGATCGACGTAATGATGAACGCAATCGCCAAGATCCATGTCGCCTTAGACATTGCGGTGGCTGCACCACGGCTTGACATAACGTTGTCCCCACCACTGCCCATTCCAAGGCCACCGCCCTCTGAACGCTGAAGCAAAACAATTCCTACCAGCCCCAAGGCTAGCAACAGATGGATGGTGAGTACGACGTTTTCCATTCTACCCCGCAGGTTTTCGACTTGCAGGCGTAGATAGTCATGTTTTGCCCCATGAGCAAGGGGAGAATGTGCCAGAAGTGCGAAGTGAATCATATGACTTTTGCCACCTGCGGCAATTTCGTGGTTTCCATGAACAGATTCCCTCTGTATATCAGCGCGGGTTTGATAGCGCATGAGAAAGGCGAGACATGGCAAACGTTGTGGTTGTGGGTGCTCAGTGGGGCGATGAAGGCAAGGGCAAAATTGTTGATTGGCTAAGCGAGCGCGCAGATGTGATCGCGCGTTTCCAAGGGGGCCATAATGCGGGCCACACATTGGTTGTTGATGGCGTGACCTATAAACTGCATGCGTTGCCCAGTGGGGTCGTCCGTGGCGGCAAATTGTCGGTCATTGGGAATGGCGTTGTTTTGGATCCATGGCATTTGGTCAAAGAGATTGAAACAGTGCATGCCCAGGGCGTTGAAATCAGCCCAGCGACATTGATGATTGCGGAAAATACGCCGCTAATCCTGCCCGTTCATGGCGAATTGGATCGCGCACGAGAGGCCCAGATCAGCGTTGCAAAAATCGGAACAACAGGCCGTGGCATTGGCCCAGCTTATGAAGATAAAGTTGGCCGTCGTGCTATTCGTGTGGCGGATTTGGCAGATCCCGCAACGCTTGAGGCGCGTGTTGATCGCCTGCTGCTGCACCACAACACATTGCGCCGTGGCTTGGGCATGGAAGAAGTGGACCGTGCGAGTTTGATCGCAAAGCTGCAGGAAATTGCACCGGAAATTTTGAAATACGCAGCGCCTGTTTGGAAAGTGCTGAACGAAAAACGCAAAGCCGGAAAACGTATTCTGTTCGAAGGGGCGCAAGGCGCACTTTTGGATATTGATTTTGGTACTTACCCGTTTGTGACCTCGTCCAATGTTTTGGCAGGTCAGGCCTCGGCCGGAACAGGCATTGGGCCAAACTCAATTGATTTCGTACTTGGGATCGTTAAGGCCTACACAACCCGCGTAGGCGAGGGGCCCTTCCCGACAGAATTGTTTGATGCTGATGGTCAGCGTTTGGGTGAACGCGGCCATGAATTTGGAACCACGACAGGGCGTAAACGTCGTTGTGGTTGGTTTGATGCGGTTTTGGTCCGTCAAACCTGTGCAACATCGGGTGTTACAGGAATTTCATTGACCAAATTGGATGTTCTGGACGGATTTGAAACCCTAAAAATTTGTGTCGGATACGAATTGGATGGGGAACGGTTGGAATATCTACCCACCGCTGCCGACCAACAAGCACGATGCACCCCGATTTACGAAGAAATGCAAGGTTGGAGTGAAAGCACCGAGGGCGCCAAAAGCTGGAACGATTTGCCTGCGAATGCGATCAAATACGTGAAACGCATTGAAGAGTTGATTGAATGCCCTGTCGCGCTACTCTCTACTTCACCGAAGCGTGAAGACACGATTTTGGTCACCGATCCATTTCAGGACTAAACATGCTAAGCTACAAAGCACGTCGCAGATTATCGTTGTTGATCCTATTGGTGGGATTACCGCTGTATATCGTCGTGGCAGTGAATGTAATTGCCTTGTTTGACAGACCTTCTATCTTGGTCGAAGTGCTTGTCTATGTCTCACTTGGCGTGCTTTGGGCGTTTCCGTTTAAGTATGTGTTCCGCGGCGTGGGTCAGGCAGATCCTGACCAAGATTAATCCCTAGTTTGAACGGCCGACTTCGGCGGACAGCACCAATTCAATAAGGGCGCGTGCCTCTTGTCGTGCGTGGCGGGGGTCAATGTCCCGATCTGCTTGCGCAACGCTTAGCCAAACACCATCCAAATATGACTGCAAAATGCGGCGCATGGTTTCGCGGAATGGGGCAGGAACCAGAGGGGCAAGTTCCGCGCGGAAATGTGATTTTACCCTCGATTGGTTGATCCGATGTAACCGCTCTAGATGCGCAGAGTATGGAGCTGCAGACCAGAATTGCACCCAAAAACTGCAATGTTGAGGTGTGAAAAATCTGGGGTCAAAATGTGCATCAAAAATCGCATGCAGTCGACCCTTGGGATCCAGTGCGACGTCCAGATATTGTTTGTGCGTCGCCCCCAAAAAGCGCAGCAAGTGTCGCATCGTTTCAAACATCAGATGGTCCTTGGATCCGAAATAGTAATTGATGCTGGCCGCCGTTGCGCCAATTTCGGCCGCGATTTCGGACATCGTGACGGCGTGAAATCCCCGTTTGTGTGTTGCTTCAAGTGCTGCAACGATGAACTCTTCATGCCTGATATCGCGGATTTTTTTTCTAGTCATGAATTCATGTTATCATAATTTAAATAACAATAGCAAAATTTAAATATTCATATAATACTTAAATGATCATTTAAAAAATGATTTTACTTTTTAATCATATTGTTTGAACATTATCAACAAAGGCGTGATTCCACGATAGTGTCCGTTCTGCGCGGAACAGCTAAATTGTGAATGAGCGTCGTGGCAGTGTCGGTTTTGTGGTGGCATTAGCGGGGCAGCCTCGTCAGCATGTGGGATGTCAACTGGCCCAAAGTGCGCAATGCAAAAGGAAAGACGAAATGCAAATTCAACCCGTCGCAAGTCACTTTATCAATGGTGAATATGTCGAAGATACGAGTGGGACGCCTATCGATATTGTTTATCCCGCTACAGGTGAAATTATCGGACGTGTCTATGGGGCGACAGAGGCTGTGATTGAACAGGCGATCACATCAGCGAAGCACGCGCAAAAAGAATGGGTAAAAACCTCGGGAACGGAACGTGGTCGTATCTTGCGCCGTGCCGCTGATATCATTCGCGCGCGCAACCGTGATCTGTCTATTTTAGAGACATATGACACGGGCAAACCATTATCAGAAACGCTATATGTGGATGCCACTAGTGCTGCAGATGCTTTAGAATATTTTGGCGGATTGGCTGGGTCGCTGACAGGTGAACACATCCCTATGGGCGAAAACTGGGCCTATACAATCCGCGAGCCATTGGGGCTCTGCGTTGGGATTGGGGCATGGAACTACCCGACACAAATTTCGTGCTGGAAGGGTGCGCCTGCGCTCGCATGCGGAAACGCCATGATCTTTAAACCATCAGAGACAACACCACTCTGTGCTCTAAAGGTTGCGGAAATCTTGATCGAGGCGGGGTTGCCCAAAGGTCTATACAACGTGATCCAAGGCTTGGGGGACGTTGGTGCGAAATTGGTCGGCGATACCCGCGTGGACAAAGTGTCCTTAACAGGGTCCGTCCCCACAGGTCGCAAGGTTTACGCAGCCGCGGCTGAGGGTATCAAGCATGTGACTATGGAATTAGGCGGGAAATCTCCGCTGATCATTTTTGATGATGCAGATATTGAAAACGCAGTGGGCGGGGCGATTTTGGGGAATTTCTATTCCTCAGGGCAGGTTTGTTCAAACGGGACACGTGTTTTTGTGCATGAGGCGATCAAAGACAAATTCCTAGAGCGATTAAGCGCGCGTTTGCGCGAAGCGATCATTGGTGATCCGCTGGATGAGGCCACAAATTTCGGGCCAATGGTCAGTGAACGTCAGATGAAGATTGTGCAAGATTATATTGAGATCGGAAAATCCGAAGGCGCGCGCCTGATTTGTGGCGGGGGACGTTTGGATCGCGACGGATTTTACCTTGAACCGACGGTCTTTGCAGACGTGCGTGATGACATGACCATTGCACGCGAAGAAATCTTTGGTCCCGTGATGGCGGTATTGGATTTTACGGATGAAACAGATGTGATCGCGCGGGCAAACGATACTGAGTTTGGCTTGTCCGCAGGTGTGTTCACAAATGATTTGTCACGCGCACATCGTGTTATTGCTGAATTGGAGGCGGGGAGCTGTTTTATCAATTCCTACAACGATGCCCCTGTTGAGGCGCCTTTTGGTGGAGCCAAGTTGTCAGGTGTAGGCCGTGAAAATTCAAAAGCAGCGGTGGAGCATTATTCGCAAATGAAATCCGTTTTTGTCCGTATGGGAGATGTTGAGGCGCCATTCTAGGTCCATNGGACCGCNGCCCACCCACCCACNCCGTCGCTCCAATGTACCNAGGAGGAAAGCATGCAAGCAGATTACGTGATCGTCGGTGCGGGAAGNGCCGGATGTGCTATGGCCTATCGGTTAAGCGAGGCGGGCCACAGTGTGATCGTAATTGAATTCGGTGGCAGTGATGCAGGCCCCCTAATTCAAATGCCGGGTGCCTTAAGTTATCCAATGAATATGTTGCGGTATGATTGGGGGTATTGGTCCGAGCCAGAACCCTATTTGGGGGGGCGCCAGTTGGCCTGCCCAAGGGGTAAGGTGATTGGTGGATCATCTAGTATTAATGGCATGGTCTACGTGCGCGGGCATGCGCGCGATTTTGATACGTGGTCGGAAATGGGTGCGCATGGTTGGTCTTATGCCGATGTGCTTCCCTATTATTTACGCCAAGAAAGCTGGACATCTGCGGGACATGGCGGTGATCCCGAATGGCGTGGGAAAAACGGCCCACTGCATGTGACACGGGGAAAGCGTGACAATCCGTTGGTTACAGCCTTTGTCGAGGCGGGTGTACAAGCGGGGTACGAAGCAACCGCAGATTATAACGGGCAAAAGCAAGAGGGCTTTGGCCCTATGGAGCAGACCACCCACAACGGGGAACGATGGTCCGCGGCCAAGGCTTATCTGCGCCCAGCACTGAAAACGGGCCGCGTGAAGTTGATCAAAGGACTAGCGGAAAAAATTGAAATCACAGAGGGTCGCGCACATGGGGTCCGTGCCCGCATTGAGGGTGCGAGCCAAGTCATTTCTGCCAATGTGGAAGTGATTATTGCAGCCTCGGCGATTAATTCACCCAAACTCTTGATGCTGTCGGGCATTGGTGATGCAGATCATCTGCAAGCGCACGGCATACCTGTTGTGGCCGATCGCAAAGGGGTTGGGCAAAATCTTCAGGACCATTTGGAGCTATATATTCAAATGGCGGCCAGCCAGCCTGTGTCGCTCTACAAATATTGGAACCTACTTGGCAAGGCTTGGGTCGGGCTGCAGTGGTTGCTGAATAAATCTGGCCCAGGTGCGTCAAACCAATTTGAAAGTGCTGCCTTCATAAGATCACGCGCAGGTGTCGAATACCCAGACATTCAATATCATTTCCTACCGATAGCTGTGCGATATGATGGACAAGCCGCGGCCGAGGGACACGGATTTCAGGCGCACGTTGGTCCCATGCGAAGCCCATCACGCGGGAGTGTAACCCTGCGATCATCAGATCCCGCAGAGGCCCCGAAAATTTTGTTCAATTACATGTCCCATGAAAAAGACTGGGAAGATTTCCGCAGGTGCATCCGTTTAACCCGCGAAATTTTCGCGCAAGAGGCATTTGCTCCATTCGTGCGTCATGAAATTCAACCAGGCGCAGATGTCCAAAGCGATGACGCGTTAAATGCGTTTATCAAGGATCATGTGGAAAGCGCCTATCACCCCTGTGGTACCTGTAAAATGGGTGACGCGACTGATCCAATGGCCGTGGTTGACCCNGAATGTCGTGTGATTGGGGTTTCTGGTCTGCGTGTNGCAGATAGCAGTATTTTTCCACAGATCACTAACGGCAATTTGAATGGTCCGTCGATTATGGTGGGCGAAAAGGCATCAGACCACATTTTGGGTCGTGCACCAATGCCTGCATCGAATAAAGAACCGTGGATTCACCCAAATTGGGAATCACACCAACGCTAAAAACAAAACGTGTAATGTCTTCAGGGGGGATTTGGGCCATCGAACCCCCGCATTTTTCGCTGATTTGGTCAGGTTTTCCATGTTGCATTAATAAAATGCCGCGTTTGCAAATTTGCTCTTTGAACTTTCCAGTCTGATTTTATTAGTGTGCTTAAGGTAGGTCAATTTTGGGACTTTGAAAGAGTGATACAGGTTGAAAAATCCAATGTTTATCGGCCCTCTGCGCATGCAGCGCGTCATTGTGTTGCTGACGAAGTCAGCTATTTGGAACGTTTGGTCCAGGCGCGAAAACTGCTTATGGAGCAGCGCAGTGATATGCGTCGTGAATTGGAGTGTTACCAGAAGTCCATCGAGCAAGTGGGTGATGCGATTAATCTATTGGATGTGATTTTGAACGACGAAGCGCAGCTTAACGAACCCGATAGGGAAGCATAGCACGCTCATTCTCATCAATGATCAACTGTCGCTCTAACGGGGGGACAGAGCGTTGATGGCAGGATCTGCGTTCACACAATCGACAGGAAATGCCGATGGGTTCAAATGCATCTGGTCTTGCCAGATCAAGGCCGTCTGCATACACTAACTGTTCGGCGTGTTTCACCTCGCACCCCAAGGCGATTGCGAACCTGCGCAAAGGCGCATTGAACGAACCGCCCCCTTTGGTCACGTCCCGTGCAATGGATAGGTATCGAATGCCATCGGGTGTTTCGGCAAGTTGTCGCAAAAACTGCCCCGGTGTTTCGAAGGCACGGTGCACATTCCAAAGTGGGCATGCCCCCCCAAAACGCGCAAATTGAAGCCGTGTCGCAGAATGGCGTTTTGTGATGGTGCCTGCCTGATCCACGCGGACGAAGAAGAATGGAATGCCATTGTTTCCAGGTCGTTGCAACGTGGANAAGCGATGGGCCACTTGTTCTATCGAGACACCAAAGTGGCTCGACAAACGCTCTAGATCGTGGCGTTCCATGCGCGCCGTTTCCAAAAATTCTTTATATGGCATCAGGGCTGCGCCCGCGAAATAATTAGCCAAACCGATCTTGGCGATTGCGCGTGCTTCTGGGCTTTGGAAGCGTGCAAGATCAAGCGTGGCTTCCAAGAGTTTCTCCTGACTTATCAAGGCCAGTTGTAAAAGGATTTGAAACCGCGCTGTTTCCGTTGAAATGCGATTGCTGATGGTTAATATTTTGGTGTTTGGATCATAAATGCGTGTTGCGTCTTGATCGCCATTTTGCACGGTTATCCCAAGCTCATGAAGCGTTTTGATGGCTTTGTCATGTATCCAATCTGGGCTTTGGCGTCCTTTGGCAAATCCTTCTGCTGCACGATCAACGGCGTCAATGTAATTGTCGCAGTAGTGAAAGAAATCGCGCACCTCTTCCCATGGGCTAGGTTGAAGGCGCACATCGTCGCGCCCTAGGGCCTCATCAAGTGATGCAAGGCGTTCCTGTGTCTGTCGATAGGCGCGGTGCAAATCCAGAAATGCACGTGCAATCGACGGTGCATTTGATGCGGTTAATCGCATATCGGCCAATTGCGGTGGCGTGTCGCCAAAAATTGGATCGCTAAAGGCTTCTCTCATATCCGAAAACAGGCGTTCGTTCTCGCTTGATGAAAGTTCGGTAACATCAAAACCAAACTCTTGCGCCAATGCCAGAATAACGGTGCCAGACAGTGGGCGGTTGTTATTTTCCATCTGGTTCAGATACGGAAGGGATACGCCAAGTTTGGATGCAAAATCCTTTTGCGTTAACCCTAAGCGTTGCCGCATGTCGCGCAATTTTGCGCCCGAATATAGTTTTCGATTTGCCATATGCGCAGTTTGCACGATTTGCAAACCAATGTCAGCAAAGTTTGCAAACTTAATCCGCTGTTAGTGTTTGGTTGCGTTTTATCACCAGCAGGATCAGTAAAATACCAATAAAAACGGACAGCCACATAAGCGCGATTAAGGCAAGGTCCCCTGAACCCATGTGCAATACGGGGCCTGCCAATGCCGATAATGCGGCTCCACCACCAATCATCATCGCACTGCCAAGTCCTGATGCAGTGCCGGCCAACTCTGGTTTAATTGCTAACATGCCGGCGGTTGCGTTTGGAATGCTCATCCCGTTACCAAGGCCGACAAATGTCATAAATCCAAAAAAGCTAAGCGCGCTGCCGTATCCCAGTGCGCTGATTGCGAACGATAGGGACATGCCAAAAAGTGCAAGCGCCAGGCCATAAAGGACCATCAAATCAATCCCAATCGACTTGGAATAGCGACCCGCAATAAAGTTGCCAAAGAAATAACCAAAGGCAGGTGCTCCCAGAAATAATCCAACGCTTTGCGGATCAAGGGCATAGACCTCGGCGCCGACTGCGGGTGCCCCGCCAAGGTATGCAAAAAACGCCCCAGATCCAAATGCCGAAGCAAGGCAATATCCCCAGAACCGTTTTGACGTCAGAAGGATTGGATAATTTTGAAACTGCCCCAAAATGGATTTATCACTGACTGGTGCGGTTTCACCCTGATCAAAATAGCTCATCATCAGCATGATCAACCCAAGGCCAGCCAACACAAAAAATGTACCCTCCCAGCCAAAGTTTGTGTCAATGAAACCGCCCAAGGCGGGGCTGAACATTGGAACAACGGCCATGCCCATGGTGACATAGGCAATGCGCGATCCAGAGCTGGCAGTGTCCGTTGTGTCGCGCACGATCGCGCGCGAGACGATCATACAGGTCGCGGCAACAGATTGGATTGCGCGATACATCAAAAACGTTTCAAAGCTCTGCGCATAGGCGCAACTGATGGATGCAACCACAAAGATAATCAACGAAACTTGGACAATTTTGCGCCGACCTATACGATCGGAAATGGGGCCAGCAAACAATTGGATAAGAGCGCTGGTGCCAAGGTAAACACCAACAGACAAACCCATCGCAGCAGGTGTTGTCGAAAACTCTATCGCCATCAGCGGAAGACTAGGCAAATAAATATTCATCGCCAGCGCCGAGATTGAGGCCAGCAAAACAAGGGTCAGCATTGTTGGTTGTGTGTTGCGATCAAAGAAACGCGCGGCTGGAAAATTGTCCATACGAAACAGCTAGAACCTTCGTTCTGGGTTGTCCATGTGAAAACACAATATTTGCAAATTCGCAAATTAGCAAAAAATGATTTACATAAATTTGCAAATTTGCCGAAAAAGCCTTGGTAATGCTGCAGGTGCAGTGTAAGCAGGCTGAAACGAAAAAAGAGGTTGCTATGAAAGATATTTTGCAAGAGCTGGAAGATCGCCGTGGTGCCGCGCGTCTGGGCGGTGGTCAAAAGCGCATTGATGCACAGCATTCAAAAGGCAAACTAACCGCGCGTGAGCGTATCGAACTTTTGCTCGACGAAGGCAGCTTTGAAGAGTTTGACATGTTTGTTGCACACCGCTGCACCGATTTTGGCATGGAAAATCAACGCCCTGCTGGCGATGGTGTTGTGACGGGATGGGGCACCATCAATGGTCGCATGGTTTATGTGTTCTCTCAGGACTTTACAGTTCTGGGCGGTTCCGTATCTGCGACGCATGCGCAAAAGATTTGCAAAATTATGGATATGGCCGTCGAAAATGGCGCACCTGTGATTGGTTTGAACGATTCTGGGGGCGCGCGTATTCAAGAGGGCGTGGACAGCCTTGCGGGGTATGGCGAAGTCTTTAAACGCAACATTCAGGCGTCTGGCGTTGTTCCACAGATTTCTGTGATTATGGGTCCATGTGCGGGTGGTGCAGTATATTCACCTGCGATGACGGACTTTATCTTTATGGTCAAGGACAGCTCTTACATGTTTGTGACGGGTCCTGATGTTGTTAAAACAGTGACAAACGAAGTTGTCACGGCAGAAGAGCTGGGCGGTGCGTCCACGCACACAAAAAAATCATCTGTTGCAGATGGTGCATTTGAAAACGAAGTTGAAGCGCTAAGCGAAGTGCGCCGTTTGGTTGATTTCCTGCCACTGAACAACCGCGATAAAGCGCCTGTGCGCCCTTTCTTTGATGAACCTGGCCGTGTTGAGGCGTCATTGGATACATTGGTTCCTGACAACCCCAACACGCCATATGACATGAAAGAGCTGATCACAAAATTGGCGGATGAAGGTGATTTTTACGAAATCCAAGAGGAGTTTGCGAAAAACATCATCACAGGTTTTGTGCGCCTAGAGGGACAAACAGTGGGCGTCGTTGCCAACCAACCGATGGTTTTGGCGGGATGCTTGGACATCGACAGCGCTCGTAAGGCTGCGCGCTTTGTGCGTTTCTGTGATGCGTTTGAAATTCCAATCCTGACATTGATTGACGTTCCTGGTTTCTTGCCTGGTAAATCTCAGGAATATGATGGGATCATCAAACACGGTGCAAAACTGCTGTTCGCTTATGGTGAAGCAACCGTTCCAAAAGTGACCGTAATCACGCGTAAAGCATACGGTGGTGCCTATGTTGTGATGTCCTCTAAACATCTGCGGGGTGATTTCAACTACGCGTGGCCAACTGCGGAAATCGCGGTAATGGGTGCCAAAGGCGCGACTGAAATTATCCACCGTGCGGATTTGGGCGATGCCGATAAAATTGCACAGCACA
>BB_Man_B_Liq_inBBDRAFT_1000053_pt1 | contig 16827 bp, 18 predicted proteins | sample BBManParaguerPR_4_FD_10244 | JGI IMG/M metagenome (IMG submission 10244) | reverse complement strand
CCCGCCGGCAGCCTGCGGCTGCGGAAAGCCGGCCTCTGTCATCTGCATTGGTCGAAGCCAAGCGTCCACAGCTTCGGGACAGCGCGCCTCGAAGCGTTGCTGAGGCCACGGTTTCTCCTGCCAGGCCCGGTTTAGGTTGCCCTGCAGCAGCGGAGTGGGGGTGGCACAGAACGAGGAGATTCGCCATGACAAAACCGGGATCGTGTTCAGGCCCGGCCTGGAAGGCGTGCCTGCCACCCAGTCGGCGATCTGCGACATCGATGGCCAGCTCGGTCGTCTCTCCTATCGCGGCTATCCCCTGGAGGATCTGGCGGTTCACAGCACCTTCCTGGAAACCACCTATCTCCTGATCTGGGGCGAGCTTCCTTCGCCGCAGCAACTGCGGGACTTCGAAGAGGAAGTGCAGATGCACCGGCGCGTCAGTTTCCGGGTGCGCGACATGATGAAGTGCTTCCCGGCCAGCGGTCATCCGATGGATGCACTGCAGTCGAGTGCGGCATCCCTGGGGCTCTTCTATTCCCGCCGGGCGATCGATGATCCCCAATACATCTACGACGCCGTGGTGCGGTTGATCGCCAAGATCCCCACGATGGTGGCTGCATTTCAGCTGATCCGGAAGGGGCAGGATCCGATTCAGCCACGGGACGATCTGGCGTATTCGGCCAATTTCCTTTACATGCTCACCGAGCGGGAACCGGATCCGCTGGCGGCCCGCATCTTCGATCGCTGCCTGATGCTGCACGCCGAGCACAGCCTGAATGCGAGCACCTTCAGCGCCCGGGTCACCGCCAGCACCCTCACCGACCCCTATGCCGTGGTGGCCTCGGCCGTCGGCACGCTGGCCGGCCCGTTGCACGGTGGTGCCAATGAGGATGTGCTCGCCATGCTCGAAGAGATCGGCACGCCTGCCAACGCTGCCGCCTATCTCGATGAGGCGATGGCCAGCAAGCGCAAGGTGATGGGCTTCGGTCACCGGGAATATCGCGTCAAGGATCCCCGTGCCGTGATCCTGCAGTCCTTGGCGGAGGAGATGTTCGCCCGCTTCGGTCACGATGATCTCTATGACGTGGCCCGCGCCCTGGAGGAGGCCGCCGACAGTCGCCTCGGTCCGAAAGGGATCTATCCCAACGTCGACTTTTACTCCGGCCTTGTGTACCGCAAGCTCGGGATCCCCAGGGATCTGTTCACACCGGTGTTCGCCATCGCCCGGGTCGCCGGCTGGTTGGCGCACTGGCGGGAACAGCTCGGTGCCAATCGCATTTTTCGCCCATCGCAGATCTACACCGGCCAGCCGCTGCGCAGCTGGGTCGCGCGCGAGAGCCGCGTTCCGGCTGCGGGCGCCTAAGTTGCTGGCAACTCACCCGTGATCATGGTGACCCCCTTTGCCACTGCCGCGCCGGCCCTGGTGAGTCCAGGTCTGGATCTGGAACTCAGCTTCAGTGAGGCGTTGCAGGGATTTGGGCTGTCCCCCCAGGCGGCCCATCTGCTCTGGTTGCCGCTGCCGATGCTGCTGGTGCTGGTGGCTGCGGTGGTGGGCGTGTTGGTCACCGTCTGGCTGGAGCGCAAGATCTCCGCAGCTGTGCAGCAGCGCATCGGTCCTGAATACGCCGGTGCTCTCGGTGTCCTGCAGCCCCTGGCTGATGGCCTGAAGCTGCTGGTGAAAGAAGACGTGATTCCGGCCCGCGCCGACGGCCTGCTCTTCACCCTTGGCCCTGTGCTGGTGGTGGTGCCGGTGATCCTGTCCTGGCTGATTGTTCCCTTTGGCCAGAACCTGCTGATCAGCAACGTGGGTGTGGGGATTTTTCTCTGGATCTCCCTCAGCAGCGTGCAACCCATCGGCCTGCTGATGAGTGGTTACGCCTCCAACAACAAATATTCACTCCTGGGTGGTCTGCGGGCCGCCGCCCAATCGATCAGTTACGAGATTCCCCTGGCGCTCTCCGTGCTGGCGATCGTGATGATGAGCAATTCGCTCAGCACGATCGACATCGTCGATCAGCAGACCGGCGCCGGGCTGCTGAGTTGGAACGTGTGGCGGCAACCGGTCGGTTTCCTGATCTTCTGGATCTGCGCCCTCGCCGAGTGCGAGCGACTCCCCTTCGACCTCCCGGAAGCGGAGGAAGAACTGGTCGCCGGTTACCAGACCGAATACGCCGGCATGAAATTCGCCCTCTTCTACCTGGGCAGCTACATCAATCTGGTGTTGTCGGCGCTTCTGGTCTCGGTGCTCTACCTCGGGGGCTGGGGCTTCCCGATCCCCGTTGAGTGGCTTGCCGGATGGTTGGGCCAATCCGTTGATGCCCCTGTGGTGCAGGTGATCACCGGCACCGTGGGCATCGTGATGACGGTGCTGAAGGCCTACCTGCTCGTGTTCCTCGCCATCCTGTTGCGCTGGACCACGCCACGGGTGCGCATCGACCAGCTGCTCGACCTGGGCTGGAAGTTCCTGCTTCCCCTCTCACTGGTGAATCTGCTGGTCACCGCCGCCCTCAAACTCGCTTTCCCCGTTGCCTTCGGAGGCTGACCCTGTCGGCACGAGGCCTGGCTTCGCACCGACAACCCGCCGCCACGGACGGCATCATGACGTTCAACTGACCATCTGACCGCTGCCAGGCCATGTTCGGATTTCTCAAGCAGGTAGGTGACTACACCCGGGATGCGGTGGATGCAGCCCGCAATCTCACCCAGGGATTGGCGGTCACCTTCGACCACATGAAGCGTCGGCCGGTCACGGTTCAGTATCCCTACGAGAAGCTGATTCCGTCGGAGCGCTATCGCGGCCGGATCCACTACGAGTTCGACAAGTGCATTGCCTGTGAGGTGTGTGTGCGGGTCTGTCCGATCAACCTGCCCGTGGTCGACTGGGTGATGAACAAGGAAACGAAGAAAAAAGAGCTGCGTAATTACTCCATTGATTTCGGCGTCTGCATTTTCTGCGGCAATTGTGTGGAGTATTGCCCCACCAACTGCCTCTCGATGACCGAGGAATACGAGCTGGCTGCCTTTGATCGCCACAGCCTCAACTACGACAATGTCGCCCTTGGGCGCTTGCCGACCAGCGTCACCACCGACCCTTCCGTGCAGCCGTTGCGTGAACTCGGCTATCTGCCTGCAGGCGTGATCGATCCCCACGACGTGCCTGCGGATCAGCCCAGGGCCGGTCAGTTGCCGGAGCAGGTTCTGGCCAGCCTGGCCCCCTCGGCTGGTGCCGATGCGGCGGATGGTGGAGAATCCTCTGCAACGGCCCCCGCCAAGGAGGAGAGCGCGGAATGACGATCGCAGCGTCCACCCAGCTCATCTGTTTTGTTGCCCTTGCTGCCGTGGTGGTGATCGGCGCCCTCGGCGTCGTGCTCCTGAGCAACATCGTGTATTCCGCCTTCCTGTTGGGTGGCGTGTTTTTGGCGGTTGCCGGCCTTTATCTCCTCCTCAATGCCAGCTTCGTGGCTGCGGCCCAGGTGTTGGTCTACGTGGGAGCGGTGAACGTGCTGATCCTGTTCGCGATCATGCTCGTGAACAAACGGGAAGACCTGGCGCCGATTCAGGGTCTGCCGATTCGGCGGCTGCTCTCCGCCGGCGTCTGTGCCGGGTTGTTCGCCCTGTTGGTGCGCGTGGTGGTCACCACGCCCTGGGCTGTGCCAGGCCCGGCGGCGATCGGTGAGGGGGCGACCGAGCGGATCGGCGAACATCTCTTCACTGATTACCTGCTTCCCTTCGAGCTCGCGTCGGTGTTGTTGCTGATGGCGATGATCGGGGCGATCGTTCTGGCCCGTCGCGATGTGCAGTCCACCGACCTGGGCACCGGCGCTGTGGCCGATCAGGGCTTGATTGAAAAAGCGCGCACACCTCTGCTGGTCGATCAGGGTCCCTCCTGATCCAGGCCATCTCCCTTCCTCTGTCTGCTCTTGATCCCCATGTCCGACCTGCTGAGCGGTTCCGTACCTCTTGAGGCCTACCTGCTCCTGGCGGCGGTGCTCTTCTGCACGGGGGTGTGGGGTCTGATCAACAGCCGCAACGCGGTGCGCGTGCTGATGAGCATCGAGTTGATGCTGAATGCGGTCAACATCAACCTGATGGCGTTCTCCTCCTATGTGGATGGCGATCTGATCCGCGGTCAGGTGTTTGCCGTGTTCGTGATCACCGTGGCGGCGGCGGAGGCGGCGGTGGGTCTGGCGATTCTGCTGTCGCTGTATCGGAATCGGGTCACAGTGGATATGGAACGCTTCAATCTGCTGCGCTGGTGATCCCGGTGCCCCACGTCCATGCAGCTCCAAAGGGTCTGGCTGATTTATCGGGCTGACAGTCCGATTGCTTTGCGTGAGGCCCGTCGTTGCGCTGATGCATTGACGGATCTCGGGGTGACGGTCTCCCTGGCGATGAGCGGCGCCAGCGCCGACCCCTTTCCAGGTCTCCTGGCCTCGGAAACCGAGCTGCCCGATCTGGCGGTGGTGCTGGGTGGCGACGGCACCGTCCTTGGCGCGGCGCGCCATCTGTCGGTGCTCAAGGTTCCGATCCTTTGCTTCAACGTGGGTGGCCACCTCGGCTTTCTCACCCATGAGCCCAGCCTCCTCGGCGGTCAGGAGCTCTGGCAGCGCCTGCTCGACGACCGTTACGCCATGGAACGGCGCATGATGCTGCAGGCCACGGTCAATCGTCGGCCGGATCTCAATTGTCCGGTGGGTGCCTCCTCGGGGCCGATGACCGACGCTGCGACCCCCGATGTGGAGCGGCACTGGGCCCTCAATGATCTCTATCTGCGCCCCTATCGCGATGAAATTGCGCCCACCTGCATGCTCGAGCTGGAGATCGATGGCGAAGTGGTGGATCAGATCCGGGGCGACGGGCTGATTCTGGCCACACCCACCGGTTCCACCGGCTACGCGATGGCAGCAGGAGGACCCATCCTCCATCCCGGCATGGAGGCGATCATCATCAGTCCGATCTGCCCGATGAGTCTGTCCAGTCGGCCGGTGGTCGTGCCACCCCGCTCCAGGCTGGTGATCTGGCCCCTGGGGCAGCCCAGCAGTCAGGTGAAGCTCTGGAAAGATGGTGCCAGTGGCCCTGTGCTGGAGCCGGGTGAGTGCTGTGTGATCCAGCGGGCTCCCCACCACGCCCTGATGGTGCAGCTGGATCAGCGGCCGTCTTACTACCGCACCCTGGCCTACAAGCTCCACTGGGCGGGCAGCCTGGTGGACAGCGCTCCGTCGCCGAACTGATCCCGCACCGCCATGGCTCTCGAGATCGAACGTCGCTTTCTGGTTGCATCGGATGGATGGAGGGCCCTGGCCGGTGCCGCCCAGCCGTTGCGACAGGGGTATCTCGCCGGTTCGCGCGAGGGTGTCACCGTGCGACTGCGTCTGCGCGACAGCGATCAGGGGCAGGCCGAGCAGGCCTGGCTGACGCTCAAAGCCCCGGCGGCGGGTTTTGCCCGCCATGAGTTCGAATACGCCATTCCTGTGGCCGATGCGGAGGATCTCTGGCAGCTCGCGCCCCATCGCCTCACCAAGACGCGCTTTGCCCTTGCCTGTTCAGGCGGGGATTGGGTGGTGGATGTGTTTGCAGCGGAGAATGCACCACTGGTGTTGGCGGAGGTGGAACTGCCTGCGGCCGATGCGCCGTTGGAGCTTCCCTCCTGGTGTGGCCGCGAGTTGACGGGCGATGATCGCTGGAGCAATGCGGCGCTCGCGCACCAGCCCTTGGCGAGCAGGCCCAGGGAGTGGCTGAAAGCTTTTGATTTGCTTTAGATTTGAGTGACAGGGTCGGCGCTGCCGGCCCAGGTCGCAGAGCAATCTGCAGGGGGTGGCCATGTATGGCCTTTACGACAGCGACGGCATCCTGCGCTTCATGGGCGGCTGCCGAGAAGCCTGTGAAGACTATGCCGCGTTGTTTGAGCTTTCTCTGGCGAATTGCTCTCTGCTGGCGATCCCCAGGGTGATCCGCTCGCCGATCAGGACGCGCCGGGTGTCGCGTCAGGCAGGGAGCAGCAATTGAACCCATCGCGACAGATCTTGCCGTGATCCATGGCCCAGTTCAGAAGGGCCACCCGGTTTTTGGCACCGGTTTTGGTGAACACGTTGCTGACGTGGTTGTCCACCGTGCGCTTGCTGATGGTGAGCCGTTCCGCGATTTCCTGATTGGTGAGTCCCTCCGCCACCAGCTCCACGATTTCGATCTCCCTGGTCGAGAGATCGATCGATGGGGAGCCGGAGTCGCTGCCATGGGCCATGGTCACCGCTTCCCACGCCTGTCTTGTCATCCTAGGCGCGGGTCAGGGGCCTGATCCCCCATAGTGGCCGGGGTTCAAGGGTGTATCGGTTTGGTCAGTGCGCTGCAGCGCGTCCTGCTGTCTGGAGAGGCAGCGATCACGGCGGAGGTGATGCCGCCACGGGGAGGGGATCCCAGCCATGCCCTGGCGATGGCGGAGCTGCTGCGGGGCCGGGTGCATGCCATCAATGTGACGGATGGCAGCCGGGCGGTGATGCGGATGAGCAGCCTCGCCCTTTGCCGCCTGCTTCTGGATGCAGGTCATGAGCCGGTGCTGCAGATGGCGTGCCGCGATCGCAATCGGATTGCGCTGCAGGGGGATCTGCTCGGGGCCCATGCTCTGGGGATCCGCAACCTGCTGTGCCTCACCGGTGACCCGGTGAAGGCGGGTGATCAGCCCGGCGCCAGGCCAGTCAATGAGCTCGAATCGGTGCGTCTGCTCCAGCAGGTCACGGCTTTCAACAGCGGCCTGGATCCGGTGAAGGAAACCCTGGCGGATGGGCCCACCAGCCTGTTTGCGGGGGCTGCTGCCGATCCTCACGCCTCCAGTTGGAGCGGCCTCTCCAGGCGATTGGAACGCAAACGCAAGGCCGGCGCCCAGTTCGTGCAGACCCAGATGGTGATGGATGCCGCTGTGCTGGAGCGCTTCTGCCGCGAGTTGGCGGCTCCGATGGAGCTGCCTGTGCTGGCTGGAGTGTTTCTGCTCAAATCGGCTCGCAACGCCCAGTTCATCAATCGGATGGTGCCTGGGGCTTGCATTCCCGAGGCCCTGATTGAGCGTTTGGCCAGCGCCGAGAATCCTGCGGCCGAAGGGGTGGCCATCGCCGCCGAGCAGGTGCGCCGCTATCTGGGAATTGCCCAGGGGGTGCACCTGATGGCGGTGAAAGCGGAGGAGCGAATCCCGGAGATCCTCCGCCTGGCGGGCGTCAGTTCGCAGGCTGTTAGTTCGCAGCAGTCGTGAGATCGGTGCCGAGCAGCTCGGCCATCGCCTTCTGCTGGGGCGAGGGTTCCACCAGATCCTGACGGCGGGCATCGGTGATCAGCCAGTCGAGAGCTGCTTCCTGCAGGTCGAAGTGGTCGCCGTTCTTGCCGACGCAGTAGCGGCCGAACACCAGCTTCTCCACCAGCTGCACCCCGGGGCCGATCCGTGAGTAATCAAAAATGATCGAGTTGTCGATCACCGCGCCTTCGCAGATGTGACAGCTGGGGCCGATCATCGACGGGCCGAGAATGGTGGCGCCGTCTTCGATCTTGGTCATTCCGCCCACATACACCGGGCCCTGCACCTTGATCGTGTCCCAGTTGGCAGCCACGTTCAGGCCGGTGTACACCCCTGGCCGCACCTCCTTGCCCGGGATGCCGACCTGACGCACGTCGCCTTGGAGCACGCTGCGAATCGCCTGCCAGTAATCGGGCACTTTGCCGATATCCACCCATTCGAAATCCATCGGCAGGGCATAGAAGGGCGACCCGAGCTCCACCAGCTTCGGGAACAGGTCGGAGCCGATGTCGAACGGTTGACCGGAGGGAATGTGGGCAAAGATCTCCGGCTCGAAGATGTAGATGCCGGTGTTGATCGTGTCGCTGAGGGCTTCCTCCACCTTCGGTTTTTCCTGGAAGGCGCGGATGCAGTCCTGCTCGTCGGTGACAACGACGCCGTAGCTGCTCACCTGATCGCGAGGCACCCGTTTGGTGACGAGGCTGGCGATCGCCCCCTTCTCCCGGTGGCGACGCACCGCTTCGCTCAGGTCGAGGTCGATCAGGGCATCGCCGCAGAGCACCACGAAGGTGTCATCGAAAAAGGGCTGGAAATCCTGGATCTTCTTGAGGCCGCCGGCCGAGCCCAGGGCATCGCCGATCAGTTCACCATCCTCGATGCGGCCTTCAAAGCTGTAAGCGATTTCCACACCGAAGCGCTGGCCGTCGCGGAAATAGTTCTCGATTTCTTCGGCGAGGTGCGACACATTCACCATCACCTCCTTGAAGCCGTGCTCCTTGAGCAGCTCCAGCAGAAATTCCATCACCGGCTTCTGCAGGATCGGAATCATCGGCTTGGGGATCACGTGCGTGATCGGCTGGACCCGCGTTCCCTTGCCCGCCGCCAGGATCATCGCCTTCATCGACGTCTCGAGGCCTCAGTTCGGATGCATCAACATAAAGGGCCGCCTACGCCACCCTCGCCGCCTCGGCCGGCATGACAGCTGGCACCTGCAGCGTTGTGAGCGGTAACTGGGCCGCACTCCCTGGTGCCAGCACCCGTTTCAGCTGGAGGGGGGCATGGAGGTGCCCCTCCTGCTGCAGCTCCACCTGTCCCTGGGAGGAGAGGAAGAGCAGGGCCCAGAACACCCCCACCCGATCGGTGTCCAGATCCGCAGCCGCCGCTTCCGCCCAGTGTTGAACGAGGGCTTCGAAATCGGTCCAGTGAAGGGCCGCCTCCCAACGGCTCAGGAACACGCCCAGGGCTGCGGTGGTTTCCGGCAGTTTCTCCCGGTGGGCGAGGGCGGCCACCTGGGCAATCGCTTCGCGACGACTGAAGCGCTTCTGCCGTTGGCGTCGCCGCAGCTCCAGCTCGTCGGAGTCGAGTTGTTCGGCGATCGATTCGAGCTGTTCGATCAGTTCGCCGAGGGTGACCGGCCGCCGCAACGGTGGTGGTGCCACCGGGCGGCGCTCCAGCAAGCGTTCCGGTCGACGGGGCAGGTCGAACTCCGGATTCAGCCAGCCCTGATCCCCCAGCTCCGGTTCGCAGCACTCTTCCAGCACTGGCTCCGGGGGGAAGGTCTGGGCTTCGAGCACTTCCGCTTTCAGGCCCACGAGCACGGAGGCGGCCAGAAAGGCTTCGCTGCTGTCGGCCAGATCCTGCTCGTAGCTGCCACCACGACCCTGAAGGGCCTGCGCCACCTGGCGGGGCACGGCAATGCGCTGACGCAGCTGATCGAGAAAGCCGTCCACGACGGCGATCACATCCACATCCCAGGGATCGAGATCACCGCGCTGCGCCGCATCCTGAAGGAGACGGATCGCCAGGCGCGCGCCCCCCTCACTTCCGCGGCTCAGCTCGGCATCCGACAACGCTGTGACATCACTGCGCTGAGGGTATCGAGGAGACCACGGTGATGCCAGCTCTCAGCCTGTGGTGTCTAGGAGTTTGCGGCGAGTGCCGGCGCCTGCAACAGGGCCGGCGCCAGTGAGAGGCTGCGAATCATCGGCGCCGTGGGTTGTTTGAGCCGTTCCATCGCCACCACATCCCGATCCACCAGCGCCTCGATCGAGCTGCGGTAGCTGTCGGTCATCAGCCGGGGATACAGACCGATGCCGATGATCGGCACCAGCAGGCAGCCGATGATGTAGATCTCGCGGGGTTCCGCGTCCACCAGGTTGGTGTTGGTCACCAGCTGGCTGTTCTCTTTGCCGAAGAAAATCTCCCGCAGCATGGAGAGGAGATAAATCGGGGTCAGGATCACGCCGACGGCAGCCAGTCCGTCGATGACGATGCGGAAGGTGAGGCTGTAGGCCTCGTCGGTGGCGAAACCGGCAAACACCATCAGCTCGCTCACGAAGCCACTCATGCCGGGTAGGGCCAGGGAGGCGAGGGAGCAGACCGTCCAGAGCGCAAACATGATCCGCATCTTCTGGCCCACACCACCCATCTCATCGAGCTGGAGCGTGTGGGTGCGGTCGTAGGTGGCTCCCACCAGGAAAAACAGGCTGGCCCCGATCAGGCCATGGCTGATCATCTGCAGCATGGCGCCACTGGTGCCGAGGGCACTGAAGCTGCCGATGCCGATCAGCACAAACCCCATGTGGCTGATGGAGCTGTAGGCGATCTTGCGTTTGAGATTGCGCTGGGCGAACGAGGTGAGGGCGGCATAGATGATGTTCACCACGCCGAGCACCACCAGCAGAGGGGCGAATTGGGCATGCGCTGCCGGCAGCATTTCGGCGTTGAAGCGCATCAGGGCATACCCACCCATCTTGAGCAGGATGCCGGCCAGCAGCATGTGCACCGGAGCGGTGGCTTCGCCGTGAGCATCGGGGAGCCAGGTGTGCAAGGGCACGATCGGTAGTTTGACGCCGAAGGCGATCAGCAAGCCCGCGTAGCAGAGCAGCTGGAAACCGGTGCCGAAGCCCTTCTGCGCCAGCACGCTGTATTCATAACTCGGTGTGCCACCCCCGAAGAAGCCCATGGCCAGAGCTGCCAGCAGGATGAACAAGGAGCTTCCGGCGGTGTAGAGGATGAATTTGGTGGCCGCGTACTGGCGTTTCTTGCCTCCCCAGATCGCCAGCAGCAGATACACCGGAATCAGCTCCAGCTCCCAGGCCAGGAAGAAGAGCAGCATGTCCTGCACTGCGAAGACGGCGATCTGACCGCCATCCATCGCCAGGATCAGGAAGAAGAACAGCTTCGGTTTGAAGGTGACCGGCCAGGCGGCAAGCACGGCCAGGGTGGTGATGAAGCTCGTGAGCAGGATCAGGGGCATGGAGAGCCCATCGGCGCCGACGGCCCAGGTGAGTCCGAGCTGCGGCAGCCAGCTCACCCGTTCCGACAGCTGCAGGCCGCTGACGCTGGGGTCGTAGCCATTGAGATAGGCCGCAGCGGTGATCAGGAAGGTGACCAGGGCGATGCCCAGCGCAAACCAGCGCACCTGTTTGCCGTCTCCCTTGTCGGGCACAAAGGGCACGATCAGGGCGCCGACGATCGGAAACAGAATCGAAAGGCTCAGCCAGGGAACACCGGCTTCGAGGGCGTCAGGCACCAGAGCCGACGTGGGATCGAAGGGTGGACTGACGGCGAAATCCAGCACGGCCAGGCCTTTTCAGCACTGGCTGGAGTGTAGAAATCCTGGCCCGGTTCGCATCGCCTCGATAGGCGTTGACACACACAACGCGTCGCGAGGCCATCAGGGCGCGAACGGATCAGCTGATCGGACTGCCGAGCACGCCGAACAGCACCACCAGGGCGATGACGCCACCGAACACGATCAGGGCATAGAACTGCGCCCTGCCGGTCTCGAAGTATTTCAGGCCTTCGCCACTGCCCAGGGTGAGCAGGCCGGTGAGGTTGACCACGCCATCCACCACCTTGGCGTCCACTTCCAGCACCTCGCGCGCCAGCTTGCGGCTGCCGCGAACAAAGAGCTTCTCGTTGATGGCATCGAGATACCACTTGTTGGCCAGGAAGGCATTGATCGCCGGGAAGCGAGCGGCNGCAAGCTGGCTCAGATCGAGGCGATGCAGCAGATAGGCGAGAACGGCGATGCTGATGCCCGCCAACGAGATGGCCACAGAGGCACCGGCCAGGGGCAGGAAGTCTCCCCAGCTGAAGTGTTCAGCCATCTCCACCGCCTCCTCTGGATTGAGCAGGGCAGCGAAGCGGCTGTTCCAGGGGGTGCCGAGCAGGCCGATGAGCACCGACGGCACCGCCAGGATCGCCAGGGGCAGGGTCATCGACCAGGTGGATTCATGCACGCTGCCGGCCTGATGACCATGGTCTTCGTCCGCAGTTTTGCCGGCGGCTTCGAGCAGGTGGTGTTGCATCGCCGTATCCGCGCCGCGGAACTCCCCTTCGAAGGTGAGGAAGTAGAGGCGGAACATATAAAAGGCCGTCATGCCTGCGGTGAGAAAGCCCACGGCCCACAACAGCGGGAATGTGCCGAAGGCCTGGCCGAGGATTTCGTCCTTGCTCCAGAAGCCGGCGAGGGGGGGGATGCCGCTGATGGCGATGCAGCCGATCAGGAAGGTGATCGCCGTGATCGGCATCTTGCTGCGCAGGCCGCCCATCAGGCGCATGTCCTGCGCCAGCACCGGTTCATGCCCCACCACATCTTCCATGGCGTGGATCACCGAGCCGGAGCAGAGGAAGAGCATCGCCTTGAAAAAAGCGTGCGTCACCAGGTGGAACATCCCGGCCACCGGGGCGCCGCAACCCATGGCCAGCATCATGTAGCCCAGTTGGCTCACGGTGCTGTAAGCCAGCCCTTTCTTGAGATCCATCTGGGTGAGGGCGATCGATGCCCCCAGGAAGCAGGTGATCGTGCCCACCACGGCGATCACCAGCCCCACCGATGGGAACTGGGCGTAGAGCGGCTCCAGGCGGGCCACCAGGAACACGCCGGCGGCCACCATCGTGGCGGCGTGGATCAGGGCGGAGATCGGTGTGGGGCCTTCCATCGCGTCGGGCAGCCACACGTGCAGGGGGAACTGGGCCGACTTGGCCATCGGCCCCATGAACACGAACAGGCAGAGGGCGAGAGCGGCCCAGCCAGGCACCACGCCTGAGCTGATCGCAGCGGAGAGGCCATCGGCGATGCCCTGGAAATCAAAGCTGCCGGTGGCCCAGAACAGACCGAGGATGCCAAGAAGGAGCCCGAAATCCCCGACCCTGTTCACCACAAAAGCTTTTTGGGCGGCATGGGCGGCACCGTCGCGGTCGTACCAGAAGCCGATCAGCAGATACGACGACATGCCCACCAGTTCCCAGAACACGTAGATCTCGAGGAGGTTCGGGCTCAGCACCAGCCCGAGCATCGAACTGCTGAACAGGGCGAGGTAGGTGAAAAAGCGCACGTAGCTCTTGTCGTGCGCCATGTAGCCATGGGAATAGAGCATCACCAGCAGGGCGATCGTGGTGACCAGGGCGAGCATCACGGCCCCGAGCGGATCGACCACATAGCCCATCGGCAGGCTGAAACTGCCGGCGCTGGCCCACACAAACAGATGTTCCACCGGAGCGGCACCTGCCAGCTGTTCGAGCAGCACCGCATAACTGATGGCGGCGGCCGCCCCCACGCAACTGAGCAGCAGCACGGCAACCGGTTTGCGCAACCGATTGATCGTGCGGTTGAAACTGATCAGCCCCAGGCCGGTGACGACGGCACCGAGCAGGGGGAGCACCGGGATCAACCAGGCGAAGTCAGCGGCCGAGTGCATCCGGGCGAATCAGGCTGATGCCGAGTGTAGGCAGCTCAGCTCAACAGGCCCTCAAGCCGTGAGTGAAGAAAGACCATGCCGCCGATCGGGATGTAGCGATGGGCCCACCAGAACACCCCCACGGCGATGGCGATGCCGAGTTGGGCCGGACGCAGCAGTTCGCGCCAGTCGAGCTGCTGACGCCCATCGAGCACGGCCACGAAGGGCACCACCGACGTGCTGTCCCGCAGGGTGTCGAAGGCGGCGCCGAAGCGTTCCTTCAGGCGGCGATCGCCATGCCAGACGGCAAAGAGATGGTGGCCGATCAGGCCGGCGCAGGTCACGAGCATGAAGCTGCTGCCGATCCAGAGGGCATGGCTGAAGCACCACAGGATCTGACCCACCGCCTGGGGGTGGCGGCTGATGCGAATGATTCCCGTGGCGTAGAGCCGCACCTGGGGCTTGAGAACGGCAGGAATCTCCAGCAGGTTGTAGGTGGCGGGATAGAGAAACAGAAAGCTGATCGCCGTCAGTGTCCAGATCAGGGGCACCATCCCGGGCACCGACTGGAGGTTCCAGAGCTGCAGGCCGTCGTAGCGGTGCGCCAGGAAATAGCCGATCACCACCACGGCTGAGGGAATGCTCAGAGCCGCGAAGATCAGCCGCCAGGCGCGGGCACCGATGCGGGCTTCGGCGCGGCTGCGCAGGGCCGCACCGCCGCTGTGGATCAGGGCGAAAGCGAGGAGCAGGGCCAGCATCACCACGCTGCTGTGGTGAAGAGTGGGAGGGGCGCTCAGCGGCACGGTTCGATCTCACAGCCATCGCAAGCGGCGATTCTGGCGGTCCGTGAACGGTCGCTCCCGCAGCGGGCATCCCACCTACAGTTTTGCTCTTCGTTGCCCGGGTGGCTGGGCCCCATGGCCGATCTCCCGTTCACCCTGGATCAGCTGCGCATCCTTCGCGCCATCGTCAGCGAGGGCAGCTTCAAGAAGGCCGCCGACAGCCTCTTCGTCACCCAGCCGGCGGTGAGCCTGCAGATCCAGAATCTTGAGAAGCAGCTGGAGGTCTCCCTCTTCGACCGTGGTGGTCGCAAGGCCCAGCTCACCGAGGCCGGGCACCTGCTGCTGGGCTACTGCGACCGGATCCTGAGCCAGTGCCACGAGGCCTGTCGCGCCCTCGATGACCTGCACAACCTCAAGGGCGGCTCCCTGGTGGTGGGCGCCAGCCAGACCACAGGCACCTATCTGATGCCACGAATGATCGGCCTGTTCCGGCAGAAATACCCCGATGTGGCCGTGCAGCTGCATGTGCACAGCACCCGGCGCACCGGCTGGAGTGTGGCCAACGGTCAGATCGATCTGGCGATCATCGGCGGTGAACTGCCCCCGGAGCTCAACGAGCTGCTGCAGGTGGTGCCCTACGCCAGCGATGAACTGGCTCTGGTGTTGCCGGTGAAGCATCCGTTGGCCCGCCTGCTGGAGCTGAGCAAAGACGACCTCTACCGACTCGGCTTCGTTTGCCTCGATGCCCAATCGACCACCCGAAAGATGGTGGATCAGCTGCTGGCGCGCTCCGGCCTTGATGTGCAGCGGTTGCGGATTGAGATGGAGCTCAACTCTCTGGAAGCGATCAAGAATGCGGTGCAATCCGGCCTTGGTGCCGCCTTCCTGCCGGTGGTCTCGATTGAGCGGGAGCTCAATGCCGGCACCCTGCACAAACCCTCGGTGGTGGATCTGCAGGTGCGGCGGCAACTGAAGCTGATCAGCCACCCCGCCCGCTACTGCTCCAGGGCAGCGGAGGCGTTCCGCCGCGACGTGCTGCCGGTGTTTGCCAGTGCCGACAGCCCGCTGCGTCAGAGCCGCAGCGCCGTGGAGGAGGGGGAAGCGGTGGCGGAAGCGGGGTGATCGAAGCGATGGATCAGAACTGATCCGCTTCCGGGGTGATGCCGACGGAATCGTCAGCGACGCCCTTGGTGATGAACTTGTTCTCCCGGATGTCGGTCTGATACACGCAGCGCACCACGGGCTTGTCGCGGATGGAGCCGATGTAGGCGAAGGTGTTCATCCGTTGCTTGCATTCCCGCTCCTGGGCGGGGGTGATTGCTCCCTCCTTGCGGAGCACGGCCCAGTTCTCCCGGCGGATCACGCAACCGGCCTGCAGGGCCGGTTGGGTCACGAAGCTGCTCACCGGGTTCATCGTCGTGTACATCTCCACATCCATCACATAGGCACTGGCACCCCATTGCCGGCAGAACTCCGGATCTGGCACTGCCATGTCCAGCTGTTGGCTGCTGGCGATGTTGCCCTGATCGCCTTGGGTGGTGCTGGTGACGGCACTGCCGATGCCGATGCCGATCACGAGCACGCCGGCGAGCACGGCGGCGGTGGCCCCGTTGAATTTGAGNCCACCCGGACCGCCACCACCCGTCGGCGGTGGGCCATAGCGGCTCTCCTCATAGCGGCGTTCGCTGCCGCGACGGGTGGGCCGGGGNCGGTCGTAGGGAGAACGGCTCACAGCAGTTCTGGGGTGCGGGGCAGACCCATGGAGTAATTGAGCACCCGACAGGCCGGGTTGTAGTTCAGGGCGCCGCTCTGCAGCAGGTCGCGGATGCAGCCCTCAAGCTCGGTGCCGATGCGCCGCAGGGTGTAGTCGCTCAGTTCCTGGCCGGCCTGACGGTCCACCAGGTCACGGAACCGTTGCTGCACCGTGGCGATCGCGGCGTCAGTCCAGAGGAATTCGTTGTCGGGGTCGAGATCCAGGGTGAGCTGGTCGTCAGCCGGCACCAGGTTGTCGTTCTCCACCCGGGCGGTGAACAGCCTGACGTGGCGGGTGGTGCACTTCAGCAGGGTCTCGGCCATGGCAGGGGGCGAGCGGAGGCTCCGGTGGCTGTTGCAATCGACTTTAGGAAGCGGCCGGGGAAGCGGTCCTTTTAAGGTTGGCTTCACGATTTCGAGACAGCCATGCGCGTCGCCATTGCAGGAGCCGGTCTGGCCGGTCTGTCCTGCGCCAAATATCTGGCGGACGCCGGTCATACCCCGATCGTGCTCGAAGCCAGGGATGTGCTGGGCGGCAAGGTGGCGGCCTGGAAAGACGAGGACGGCGACTGGTATGAAACCGGTCTGCACATCTTCTTCGGGGCTTACCCGAACATGCTGCAGCTCTTCAAAGAGTTGAACATCGAAGACCGGCTGCAGTGGAAGAGCCATTCGATGATCTTCAACCAGCCGGAGGAGCCCGGCACCTACAGCCGCTTTGACTTTCCGGATCTCCCCGCACCAGTCAATGGCGTGGCGGCGATTCTGGGCAACAACGACATGCTCACCTGGCCCGAAAAGATCGCGTTCGGACTGGGGTTGGTGCCCGCCATGCTCCGCGGCCAGGGCTACGTGGAGGAGTGTGATCAGTACTCCTGGACCGAGTGGTTGCGCCTGCACAACATCCCGGAGCGCGTGAACGATGAGGTGTTCATCGCCATGAGCAAGGCTCTCAACTTCATCGATCCTGATGAAATTTCAGCCACGGTGGTGCTCACGGCCCTGAACCGTTTCCTGCAGGAGAAGAATGGTTCTCAGATGGCGTTCCTTGACGGGGCACCGCCGGAACGTCTGTGCCAGCCGATCGTGGAGCACATCGAGGCCTTGGGTGGCGAGGTGCATCGCA
>BB_Man_B_Liq_inBBDRAFT_1000052_pt1 | contig 16955 bp, 10 predicted proteins | sample BBManParaguerPR_4_FD_10244 | JGI IMG/M metagenome (IMG submission 10244) | reverse complement strand
CCACCAGAAGATTGTCTCTTTATATTAGTAGAAACTTCGGTAATAGATGTTGTTAGAGAATTAACAATAAGTCTGTTAATTCCTGTTGATAGATGTGAAACATAACTATCTGTAAGCAAAGATTCTATCTTAATTTCTGAAATACCAGTGCCTGGTGCAACACTAACCATTTCTGGCAATAATCTCAAATAATCTCCAGGATTGTGAGATTCAATTGGTGTATTATAAACTCCTCTTACAACATCTAGTAAACGTCCATCTTCTTTTGTTCCATAGAAAACAATTTCTTTTCCAATTAGAATTAGTCCTTGATCTGGGAACTTTTGTGTATTCAAAACATACATATAGTCCGCAGACTCTGGCATTGCTGCAGTCAATAAGGAACCAACAACAACAGATGACCCTATTACTAATTTTTGTTCTTTTCTTGTTTTTATAGTTTCTAAAGATACAGTTCCAGTTATAAATCTAGAAACATTTTCTGAATTAGTAGTTACAACTTCATCAAGTTCTATAAATCTATTAAATTTGCTATGTGTATCATAATCCGAATCAATATCAGATGAAGTTGACCAAGAAGATGTAATTACTCTTGATACATCAATATCATAGTCAATTAGAATGTTTTTAATTCCTTTAATATTTTGTGATGTTTCTTCACTCATTGAAGATATCACATATTGATCAGCAAAAGAAATTATCCAACTAAATGTGTCATGGTTCGACTCAATATCGGAAGAAGTTGACCAAGAAGACGAAATTACTCTCGATACATCAATATCATATTCAACATAGGGATTTACTTCCCTACGCATAATATGAATAGTGTCTTCTAATGCAGACACATCTTCAAACTTATTAATATTTTGTAAAGCTACAGTAAATGTATTATGATCTACATCAAATTTAGATGGAGTAGTGAAAGATGATGTAATGAATCTTTCGAAAGTAAAATCATAATCAATGTAAATATTTTTTATACCAGTTTGTCTTCTGTATACATTTTCATCATCTAAAGAAATTACTAAAGGTTCAATAGAAAATTGATTTTTAATCCATCTATGAGTATCATGATCTACATCAAATTTAGATGGAGTAGTGAAAGATGATGTAATTAATCTTTCGAAAGTAAAATCAAACTCAAGATATTGATTTATTTCTCTAGTGAGAATATTATATGGTTCATCTGAACTAATAGCAACTTCATCAATGAGATCAACATGATTTATTACTACAGTAAATGTATCATGATCAAATTCAATACTGTATGCAACAATTACTGATGAAGAAACATTTATGTCTGTGTCTATAACAAACTCATCAATATAAAGATTTATTCCTTGTGTTAGAACTCTATCAAATTCACTTGGTGATTTTAATACCTCATAAGAAGAATAAACAATTGGAACCACACCACCTGGAATAACAGTAATTTCTGTGGCAGCATAACTAATTCTTAAGTCTCTTTGATATACAAATTCATACTGTAGAGCAAAATATGCATTTGTTTGCTTATATCTCAAATAACCACGGGTGGTTAATATTAATGGTGGTTGAGTATATCCAGATCCACGATCTGTAATAACCACATCAATTACTGCACCATCTACAACTAAAACTTCTGCTTTTGCTCCACCACCATTTTCATCTCTTGGAACAAATTCCAAGAATGGTGCTAAATGATACCCTCTAGCAGTTTGTTTATCATTGTAATTATTATCAACATATAGCTGAATATCTCTCTTGTTCCATATAATTTTTGATATACTACCATTTTCATCTATTTCTGCTATAGCAGATAGTCCTTGTCCTTCGGAATCTCCACTATATCTTGTAGCACTAATCTCACCATAAAATTCATTATCAATTTCTTTTCCTTCTCTATATTCTTTTGGATTAACAATATCTGGGATTTTAATAATATTTCTGAAATCATTTTCACCATCAATTTTAATCGTGTCACCTTCTCTTAAATTGACAATAGGAGCTGGTTTTTCATCCCACCATGTTCTAGAATCTTCGATAATTTCATAAAAAATGGGAACAGCATCTCTTCTCAAAACTCTTTTTCCATCATCATCTGTGAGATATTCATACTCTACGGTTAGATCTCCTGGAACCAATTGTATATCTTTAAATCTACTTCTTCTTAATAATGGATCATTAAACTCTTGAACAGCATCAAATACAGTTAGAGATGTTGAAAAAACAAGAATAGAATCTTCCTGTATTGGATATATGTTATAACCAGAAGACAATCTTAATGTTATGGAATTCGGCACTCCAGTCAGTGAGAGATTGAAAGCTTTTAATTGTCCTATAGTTTGAACATTATTAGGATCTCCATTAATAAATTCATGAACATATACAGTAGCTGCAACAAATGATGTGGAACTATAAAATGTGAAATAGTAATCATATAAATCGGCAATACTAGTATAACCTGGAGTGTTATCAGTGACAACAAGTGTTATATCATTTTTATAAGTTTCTGGTTCATAGTCAAAAAATGTTAGTCTTCTATCTAAATCTCTTCCATAGAAAATTAAAATATCTACTTTTTGAGTAATCTCTGTTCCATCATCCAAAACAGTTGCAACTAGTGGCTCAAAGAAAGTAATATTTGATCCAGTTAGATTGTAAGATTCTCCTCTCTTTTGTAAAATACCATCAACAAAAACATAAGCATATCTGTCATCGTCAATATATTTGATTTCTGCTGGACTTTCTGAATCATATAGAGGGAAGGGACCAGTTTTTCTAATTTTAACGAGTTCTGTATCAATTATTGCCCTTTCATAACTACCAACACGTATTGCGAATGTTTTATCTACTGCAAGTGGTTCTTGAACAGTGATTATATTTTCTTCTTGTTCCCATTTTGGAGCTTCAGAGAAAGAGATGATATCAGTTACAGAAGGATCTTCGGATCTTATAATATCATAACTACCAAAAAGTTGTGTGACACCATTGATAAAGACTAAAAGACTTTCTGTGGGATTAGTTTTTACAATGTCTCCATTTTCATAATACAATTCAAAGTCAGTATTTTCGCCGTCAATAAAATCTGGATTTGTTTTTTCTACAGAAGATGGTCCATTATTTAAAATGCCATCTAGAACACCATTTAATGTTTTAATTGATTCTACTACATTATTACATTCATATTCCAGTAATAAAGGATCAGCAATCAAATTGTAGTTAGAATATGTTCTTCTAGTAGTCCAATTTCCAGATCTCTGATTATTTTCAGGTTCTGGTTGAATTAATCCAATACCTTCAGTAAGTAATGTTTCAACAATACCAGCATACGAATTCAATGTTGATTCAATTTCAGCACATTTGGGGAAAAACTCATTTGGATCATCTAGGATATTGACATCATAGAATGGAGCTTCTGATGTATACACTCCTGTTGGAAGAGTTCCTCTCATAGCAAGCACCATAAGAGAAACTGCAAATTTATATGCTGCTACGGACTCTGTAAGTTCGTTATTAATATGCTTTACTCTATTGCCAATATAATAAGACTTCGCAAAATCTACAATTTTAGTGGTGCCACCAAAACGTAAGTTATAAACAACTGCATCTACTAAAAGACCAGTGTCTCTCTTACACTTAGTCTCATCTGGAATATTCAATGTTGGATACGTTGTCTTGACCCATCCAATAGTTTCTTCTTGAATATAAGTTCTGTTTGCCTCAATTAAATTAGAAGCATCATAGAATGTGCCATTATTAATCTTACTTAATGAGAACGTAGCTTGGGGAATGTTAGTGACAGAATAAGTAGATGTTAAAGTCGTAGTTCCGCCATTAGCAACAGAAACAGTTCCAACCTCAATATCACCTTCGTTAATAACAGTAGTAACTATAGTATCAACTGCAATAACTTCTGATGATCCAGTTGTTACCACCAAAGCAGTTGATGCTGCTAATCTTGCATTGTTAGAAACTCTGATTTGAGTATCATTGATAATTTCTGTTACTTTTGTATCTTCTGGGAATTGTGATCCGCTGCTTACATTCATCCCAACGACAATTCCAAATGTATCTGGAACTGTAATCACATCAGATGTTGGAGTAATAACAGCATTAGTTACCGTATAATCCCAGTTTCTAAGAGCAGCAGAACATAATTTTGCTGTATATTTGAATGCATCTAAACTTTCTGTTAACTCATTATCAATATGATCTAATGCATCAACAGAATTAAAATATGATGATGCTGCTTCATGAATTTTTCTATTTCCACCAAACCTAATATCATGCTCTATGGCATCTAAAATAAGTCCAATATCTCTAGTGCATTTTTCTTGATATAAATTCCATGGAACATTTGGATATGTTTCTATGGCATAACCAATAGATTCCTCTACAATAAAGTCTTTATTAAATCTTATTTGATTTGCAGAATCTAACCATCTACCACTTCTTTGGAAGAAATTTCTAATCTTTCTAAGATATTCTTGATTTAAAGTATTATCCTTAAATCTAAAAGATCTTCCATTAAAACTCTGCGCTGGAACTTTTTGAAATTCAACTACCTTTTCACCAAGAGGTGGGGTAGCAAAGGTAATATTTGATCCAGAAACGGTGTATGCAACACCAGGCTCTTGCACAACACCATCAATGGTTATTAGTAATTGTTCTTCGTTATATGGGGTGATTGGGAGATTTGTTGATGCATCAGTAAGAGCAAATGTTCTTGTTCCTGTAATATAACCAGTTGAAGGATCTTCTATTCCATCAAAAGGATCATTTATTAATATATCAGTAGCATAAGTTTCTGCATTATTTTGTGCATTAATGTAAACTGTTCCTCTTCCATATTGTTCATTGGAATCTTTTACAACTACGCGAGATTGTGTAATTGTTCTAGTTGTAGAATAGTTTGCAAATTTAGGAGCTTCTAAATCAATTTTTGTAAATCCGTATGAAGAACCTTTTGAAATCGTACTAGTTTGCTCTGTATTAACTATTACTTCACCAAACACTTTAAACCCAGCAGGGTGTGTAGTTTGAAGTATTAAATCTCTCCATAAGTCTGTTGGAGATTGTGATTTAATCACATAGGAATAATCTTGATAGAAAAAGGAGTCTGTCAATCTTTGACTATATTGACCAACTTTTCCTCTATCTGAAGTATAGTAACCAATGTTATCATAAAAAGATTTTACGTTTGGAGAAAATTCTGTTCTGAAAATGTCTACAATTTTTGCAGAGCTACCTCTTGTTCCTTTTACAGTTAAACCTTTTATAAATTCACCTTTGACAGACGCTAATTTTAATACATTAGTTCCATTTCTCCAACCATTTTTAGTTACAACACCTGTTCCATATGTGATACCATTGAATTCTAATGAAACTTTTTCTCCATACAAAAATTCTCCAGAAATATCCGATAAAATTAACTTAGTATTAGAAAAATATTTTCGGTAAAGAGATTTATCAGTATTGAATAAAAATCCACTATTTGTAACTTCAACAGATTCTGGAATTCCAATATCAGCTGAGCTTAAGAAACATTCAACATCAGTTTCAACAATTTCAACTTCTGGTGAAGAAGTATAACCATATCCAGGATTTTTAACAGTGGCACCCACAATCCTACCACTTCTCACCACTAATTCAATTTCGGCATCTATACCGTCACCATTAATTATTGCTTTTGGTTTTGAATAAGAAGAACCAGAATCTTCTACAGAAACATTTGCAATTCTATTATTAAGAGAATCATATGTAACACTTAAAGATGCTCGGTTTTCATCTGATGGTAAAATACCAACTACAGATGGAATTATATCGTAATTACTTCCAGCATTTTCAATCTGAATAGAAGATGCTTTACCAATTGCAGAAGATCCGTTAGTTGTATAATGAATTTCTCCAGAACCATCATATTGAGGTGTTCTATCAAATGAATATACAAATACATCATTAGTTTTAAATAAAACTGTTTTTCTTCCCTGTAGAGGATCATCTACAATACTGATAAATCCATCAGAGGTGTTTACATCGTTATTTTTATCAAAGAAATAATAACGATTAAACTGAACATCAAAATCTTCTTGAACATCAATAACACTATTGTTGGTAATAGTGTTTAAGTCTTTAATTGAAGTGTTGTTATAATAATAACCAAAATTTGCTCCTGGTTTTAGTTTTATAAATGATCCTGGATTTCCAGAAGCAATATCATTTCGGAAACTATCTAATGCAATAATATTTCTATTAATACTTGGAGAAAATTCCAAATATGTATTTTGCATCGATGGATGTTCTGTAATAAACTTATACTGATAGTATTTTTGAAACTCTAGACTGTTTAAGATTTCGAAATTACTATTATCACTAGAATATTCAAATCTATTTTCGATATATTCTAGTCTAGAAACAATAACATTTTTTGCGGGTGTGCTAGAATCTAAAAATACTGTGCTTAGATCGATATCATTAATATTTGTTTGATTGTAATCAAAATAAACAGTTAGTAGTTGAGTTGAAGCGTCATACTCATAGACATATGGATCAGCTTCTGAATTGCCAACAATTTGTGAATTAACTGAAAAACGATACTGAGGATTTTCTATAGTTACGGAAGAACTATTAAAGTGATCATCAATTGGTGTATTATTTTCTCCTCTAGTAACAGTAACACTAGTAGATGATATATCAGTAGAACTTATTTTAACTAATTCTGAACCAATTCTCAATACATCTCCATTAGAAAGAGATCTGATATCATTCAAAAATAATGTTGTATCTGATATGGAGAAACCAACATGATCTACTATACCAATAAAATCTCTAGTAATAGCAAGATCTAATTTATCCAAATCTTCATTGACAAATGAAATTAAATCTCCTTCTCTATAAGTAGATCCTTTCGAAGTAATAGTTACAGAAGAAATAATACCAGCGTTAAATACAACACTCTCAACGTCGCCAAGAATTATATTATTAGTATTAATATTTGATAGTGTTACTAAACCATTTTGATTTACGGATAATACTCTAGTATCTGGAGCAATATTTTGACCTCTTACTTCTTGACCAGGAAAAACATTCTCCAAATCATCTACTTCAATTGTATTTGTGGATGCAATTGAATTTAATACATTTTTCGTAAAACCTACAACAACTGTAGCTTTTGCATTATTTTCTCCGCCTGGATTTCCAATTACTGCGCCAGAATTAGTTGCTGAACCAACAGTTTGACCAATACTATTTCTAGCAAATTCGGGATTTGTAAAAATAACATCGACGTTACTAAAAGACCCTCCGCCATATGTCGAAGATGCATAGTCAGTTCCAGATACTAATGTGTCAACTCTTCCAATTCCAGTATCTCTAATAACTGAAGAGAATATTGGTGCTTTTAATTTAACTTGCTGATATTTCTTCTTTCTTATATAATATGTTGTTTCTGTAGTTTGATCATCTGGAATTACAGAAACGTTTACTTTATCTCCTACAGATAAGTTATGATCACTTTCAGTCTTCAGTGCAACAACGTTATCATCAATTTGAAATACTTGAATATTGTTACTTAAAGGAACCACGGAAAGAACTTTTGATCCACTAGTATCTGATAAAGTGCTACTAAACAAACTATATTCAGGATCACTAATAAAATTACCAGATGTAACCAGTAATTTAACTGCATTCTGATCTTTTGTTGATTCTAATACTTCTGCTTCTGCAAGAACACTACTAATACCATCAAACAGTGATATTGTAGAACCTTTAGTATATTCAGATTCTTTATCTACAATAACATTGACAACTGTTTTATTGGAGTTGATTAGGTCAGTAGAATTGAACGTTCCACTAACATTTCGTAATAAGAATTCAGAAGTATTGAAAGAATTACCAACAACACTTCCAGTTGCTCCTGTATTTCTCTGTGTAATAATATCACCATCAAAAAAGTAAATTGATTGGAAGGATGATATTTTTACTGCTTTTGTTTGAACAGACTCAATACTCTCAACATTTTTTCCTTTAACTTCTTCTACTGAAGCATATGCTCCAAATCCAGTAGTTGCAGTATCATCAATAACGACCTTTGATCCAACAGAGAAAACATCAGTGGTATTATTTACTGTTGCTCCAGAAATTGATCCTTTGCGTGTTGCTGTAATTTTTGCTGCAGTATTATAACCATTTGAGTCAATATCGCTAGAAACAACTAGTTTTCTAGCATCAGCTGGTAGATCATCCTGCGTTAAACTATTATCATAGTTCGATGCAACTGGCAGTGAGTAATAATTTTGTCCTAGGATGTAAGGAAAAACAGGATTATCGGATGCATCAACAGTAATGAAGTATGCATATGTTCCTTCTGGATATTCTGGTGTTACACAATATCTTCCATTATTTTCATCAAGTCTTGTCTTACCAGTATTTTCATTTTTAATCCAAGTATAATCATCAATAAAACTACCAACTGGATATTCTGCAGTGGAAGGACCACCAGATCTATTGCCATTTAAAAAATAACCAGATGTAATTCTAGCAATTGCTGAAGTTGGATCTCCTGGATTTGAATAACCATATGGACCATATATTGGATTACCATCATATGCATATCCTAATATTGGAGAGTGATTACCAGGAGTATCTGATAATGACTCTCTTAATTTTACTGGATTTGCAATAATACCATATTGTTTTTGATTGAAAGTTAATGGATTTGCAAATAATCTACCATTAGCAGAATCTATAGATGCGCTACTATTTTGATACCTATTTTTTACCCATTTTCTAATTTCTGCTTGTGCTTCTGCAAATTTGCCTTCAGCAATAACCTCTACAAATACATTTTCTTGGGTATATAATCTACCAATTTCAATTCTTTCGAAATCAATTAATTCACCTTGATTGGAAATGATAGCTTTGAATGAAGCAAACTTACCTCTGCCACTTCTATCAGTAATTCTTATGATTGGTGGGGAAGAATAATATTCTCCTGGATTTTCAATTACTAATTTTGTTACTCCGCCATTAGTAACAATGGCACGAACCCTTGCATTTCTTCCTGAGGTAACAGTTACTTCAGGATCTTCTGAATAGATGGTGTCATCATTAATTTCAATTCTACCTAGTGTCTCACCGTTCAAAAATGCTCTAGCTTTACCATTTTGATTATTGATCAAAACAAATGGAGGTTCTTTATAACCAGAACCTTTTTGGGTAACACTTATCTTTTGTATCTTACCAAATTTTACAAATTCTTCATCTCTATAACTGTATCCAATTGTTCCATCTACAAACACGCCAACTGAAGTGTTAGTAGTTTCATAAATTTCAGAAGTTTGAATTGGTCTTTTTCTAATTACCTTTAAATTCTTACTATCAGAAAGAAGACCAGTATCAGAAGCACTTAAAATATCATAGACTGGATAACCAGATGAACAAATGTAATAGAATTGCTCATCCTCATATACTGATAAAACATCACCAATATATTTCTGGAGTTGAGCATTAACTAATGGATTCGTTAATGCAGTTGGAGATGTATTAAGAGAATTTAATTTCCATCTAATTGTTTTTGTTTCGTCATTATTAAAAACAATTCTATCCTTGGTATTAAATCCTGGATCGGTTGATTGTATAGTATCATTTGGTGTAGAATATGGAGCAGCAGATTTGATCTTTAAATCATACAAGACACCAAATACAATTAATTCATTATCTCTATAAACTACAGGAGAGTAATCATATACTTTTGTTCCAGCAACATGAGTTGCAGAACCAAATCTTTCTGAAATAAAGAATTGCTTTACATTCTTATCATTATAATTAAATTTTTCATTATCAACATAAAAAGAACCAAATCTTCCCCAACCAGCCGTTGATTGTACTGTAACAGTATCACCAGGAGAAGAAGTTTCTGAAATGGTTTCTTCTAATTCTGTTTTTGCTGCAATTCTAAAAGTTCCATTGACTGTTTCTGGATTCAGAATTATTTGATAAACCTGTTGACCATCTGCCCCACCCAATGGTTGAATATTATCAACAACAGCAGTTGCAAATCCCAGATTTGCATTATTCTGTGTAATTGTATTGCCAATCAGGTCTTCAGGATTACCAGATACAATTACAACTTTTAATGAATAGGTAGTTAACCAATCTGAAGTAGAAGATTTTAGTGTAAAATCTTTTGGGTTATATGTGCTAGGAACATTATCAACATCTCTAGCAACAATAGTATTGAAAATAAATTTGATGGAACTTTCAGTTCCTTTTACTTTGTAAAAATTAGAGATATTTTTAATTAATGTTCTTTTATCAATCTCCTTCTTTAGATATTTTTCTGGAAATGAATTTAGATTCTCAAATTCAAACTTCTTGATTAATGCATACAAAAATAAATTACTAATATTGTATACAAAAGTTCCAGAGTGAGATTCTGATTGTGTAGTTACAAATTCACTCGATTCGTATAAATCTCCAATCTTAGTATTGCCACTAACACCCCTAGAAACTTCGAAGAAAGTATTTCCTTCTTTAAGCTTATAAAAACAAATTTCATTATCAATTTTGAGGTATCCATTTCTTCTTGGAAATGACGATGCATCCTCAACTTCTATAGTAGTATCAGTAGTATTAATGATACCAACCAAAGGAGATCTTTCATTTAATAAAGTCTCCTCATAAAAATCAATATCTCTATAAGTTTCTAAATTTTTGAGTATGTCGTATGGCTGACCACGCGACTCCACCTGCTCGTAATATTTTTCTAAAAAACGAGCAAATTGTGGATAATCAGTAGCAATAAATTCTGGTAATTGATCTTCAATTAAATGAGAGATGCTCTTATTGATTATGACCATCTAATTTTACTCTTGAAATACTTGAAACTTACTTTTGGCAAGGTCTACATCTAAGAAGACTTCGCGTAGGGCGACCACATCATTCGATCTAGGAATAACTCGAATTTCAATTCTGTTATCATTAAAACTTCCTTTAATAATAGTTAAGTCATACAACAGAATTTCGCCCTTTTCGTAATCAATATCACCTTGTTCAAAATTTAGTATAACTTTAAGGTTATTGATCTGATCTACTCTATATAGGACGATTTTGCCATTCCTATCCTCAAGAAAAACAGTATCATTTGGATATTCGGAAACCACAAATCCTGTAGATCTCATTACAGGATCATCATCATCTAAAAATGCATTTTGATAGCATATTTCATAATAAAAAGTAGAATTTAGCTGAGGGAAGAAGTCTTTCCTCATTGTGACCGATGTTAAGTTTGAATTGATAGCAATATCTGTTTCATCAATAACACCTACGAATTTACTGTAGCGAAATTTACCATTAAATTTCTCAGTATCAGAAAGATGAATATAATCATCAATTGATGAAATAACATTTGATCTAATCTCTTCAGATGTTAAATTCGTCTTCAATGGATTGAAATAAATCTTACTATCTAACTCAACAAATAAAATTGATGGATCTAAAATCTCAGGAGTAACAGAAGCAACCATATACTTCTTCAACTCAGATTTAATCTGCTGTTTCGTAAAACTAGACAAGAATGATCCACTTGTTGGTTTTACAACTAAAAATACCTGACCATATGCTGGTGGGTCTTGCTCCTCTCCACCAAAAGAAATAATATCAGATATTGCAGGATATATTTTTCTAACGATAGCACTATAGTCACCAGCAGTTACAGCTCTGTCTTGTGTGCCAAAATATTTTGGAGCATTGAATTTAATTGATTTAATACTCTCAATGTCATTACCACCAGTTGATGGAATAATTGATGACGTGTTGATTGAAGTTGTGAATGGATAATTCGTATTATTATCAGTGCCTTTTAAGATTCCACTGAATGTAAACTTCTTGGTCCCATTAGTCTCAGGACCATTTGTAATTAGATAAGAAACTTCTATCTTCTGACCGTTCTCAAGTTTTTTACCTAATACACCATCTCCAAAGAATAATTCATATTTTTCATCATCAACTTCATTGATGAAATAAATTTTTGATGTTGAATCAACACCTAAGATATTATTTGATAATGTATACTTCTCAGATACTGTAGACTCTTCACTCAAAAATACATTAACAACAATTGTTGATGTATCTACATTATTGTTATCGATAATAAACTTTTGACTCTGTGTAGTATCAACAACATATGTGTCAGTAATTAATGTTCCTTCTTTTATTTCAACATTATCAAAAATTGCTTGATTTGATACGATGGGTCTTTTTACATCTTCAATAACAACATATTGATACAAGTTGTTATCACTCCTCGCAACAAATCCTGTTCCTCTTTCTAAAATAATTTGATTATTTTGTGGAACTGATCCAGTAAAATCTACATTGAACGTAATAACAGCTGTTGGTGCAACAATAGACTTTGGTGTGTATCCTAATTGCTTCGCTAACGCTACTACGTTGTCCCTCAAGGTGGCAGAATCAATGAATAGTTCATTGACTACCATATTGGTATTAAACGCCGTATAATACGTGTTATACGCCAACACATCAATAAGAGTACTTAAAGCAGAACCTTCAAAGTCATAATCAGTAAAATCTGACGTGCTTTGAATATACTCTTTCAGTGCTAATCTAATATCAGCGTAATCTAAATTTGATAACTGGGTATATGGCATTATCGTGTTCTCTCTAAAAATACTTCTAATGATATAAGATCATCTCTACCTAATATTTTTACATCAAACTCAACATCATAACCATTATTAACAAAATCAGGCGAGATTGTAATATTGAATAACTTTACTCTTGGTTCATATAAACTTAAAACTCGCCTGATCTCTTCCTCAATCAATGACCCAGTGCCATAATCNAATGGCTCAAACAATAATCCAGGTATTTTTGAACCTAGATTTGGTTGAAAAAACCTTTCCCCTGTCTTTGTTAATAATAAATTTGATATTGATTGTTTAATTGAAGCACTATCCTTTACAACAATCAAATCATCACTGATTGGATGCTTCTTAAACGTAATATTCAAATCCTTAAAGGTTTGAAAGGTCGGCATTTAGAACACAATATTAGGCTGTTACTATTTATTCACTTACCAACAAATCCATCCGCCCATTCTTCTTGATTATCAAAGATCTCTCCTTCTTTGACATTTTTCATCTTACCTACACGCTTCAAATATTTGTCGCTGTCGGTTTCGGTGATAAGGGTCATACCTTTATCAACAAATTCTTGGCATTTATCTACTTTTGAATTACCCATTTGTATGTCTCCAATGGTTATTTGGTTGCTCCCACCAAAAATGTAAATCTTCGATGGTATCGTCATAATATAATGAAACTAAGTCACTCTTATATTTACTATGAATATTTTCACATAATGAAAGAGTATAATAATTTTTACGTGAATACTTTTCCATACTCTGAGTAATCCAAGTGTAATTACCTCCACGTATTACTCCAGCTTCACATAATACAAAATTATCCCAATCAATAACCCAGTCAGCAAAATTAATTTCAAAATTATTTTGATAACTGTGATGAGTTTCATCAGGAAATGGCACATTCACTGCCTCAACATGAAAAATCTCTCTATCTATTGTTAATGCATGTGAAAGATGTTGAGTCACAATACCAGAATAATCAGGAGAAACACACAAAAAACATGTCTTACTAGGATGAATATCCCAATCTGACATTTTGATTTTGTATGACATCTCCTGAATCAATGCCATCTCTTTATCTTGTGAGATGAACAATAAATCTTTCATTATCTTCCTTGTCCACGATAACGCTTCTTAGCACCATTACGACTGGTTGCAGATAGCTTAGTATGCTTCCCCTGTCCCTGACGGGTCTTCTTGGGTACAGACTCAATGTTCTTTTCACCCATTAAACCAACTTTACTTCTTGCCATAGTATCCTATTGATTGACTCCTATATTATAACACAAATTCAACCGCCTGCAAATACATTCCATGCACCCATCACCATGATCGCTGGAGGCGCTAGTTTATCACCTAACCTCATAGTAGGTATACCGTTCGTTAAAACCTTCGTAGAACCGATTGCAGCAACGTCTGCGTGGGTATCCTTACCACATGTGTGGGGTTTAAATACATTCCCTACAACATGCACTGCTCTTCCATTCACAAATACATTTGGTGATGCCTGTGTTGAATTTGTTGGTGGATAACATCCATGCCCCGATGTTAAATCTTTGATCGCACTGATTGGTCTTAATCTAGCCATCATTAACTCCTGGTAATAATGATTCTACCCCTGGAGGTGGTGGTAAAAATCCTACTGCTCTATCTAGCCAATATCCAATACGATTCGCAGTTGGTGTCCAATTATTTACAACATCCATTGTTCCAGTAAATACTGTCCTGAATGGTGGACATACATGCGTTACTGTAACAATATACTTATACCTCATTAATTCAATTAATGATGGTTTCATCCTTACCCATAATGATATCTCAGGTTCGAATTGATCAAAAAAATCAGTTCCCTTTGTCTCTACTAATGCAGGATCAATTACTGCTAACTTATTAACATCTAATTGCCTATACTGGCCAGGAAAATCCTCGGAAGTTAATTGATCATCATCAACTGGTATATCCTCTAAATTAATCTTTCGCCACCCTCTCAATAAATCAACTGATGTGAAATTATTCTTTAATATCTCTGTCTCTGTTTCATAAAATGTTCCGAATATCCACTCACTATCATGAAAATATTTCTCACTATGATATCCAATTAATGGATTCGGTAACGTTAGTGTTATAACAGGTGGTGATACAATACTACCATACTGCATAAATGGTTCGTTGAATCCTGTCGTCATCTCAGGTATATCTTGTGGTATTCTATACCCTTCCTCATATGCAACGTCAGCAACCTTCGCAATCGTACATCCAATACAATCAATATCAATCCCAGTAATACGATCTAAATCAGGAATACTTGCACTTAAACCACATCCTGGTCCTGCCTGTGCTGTAATCGTTACTGATGGGCTGATAATCTCATATAACCATGGATGTATACCAACAGGTCTTACCTCATTCACATACTTTACAAAATTAGGTGGTGGAATAATCTCAAACGTATTCCCAGTTACTATACACGAATCAGTAGTTACTAAAAATACACTCATCGCCTTTTTAGTTCCTCTACACTATTATGCAAATAATCTAAAGTCTCTGATAACTTCTCATGCTCACTCGCAGTCGGACGGCGATACATCAAGCTCGGGGATTCCAAATTCATTACCCTCTCCTCCAATGCTATTAATCTCTCGGATAACCTCAGGAGTATCTCCTCTATACTTACTTGTATAGTCCCCGATTCGGGTTCCTTGTTCCCCTCTGAGGTAACTCTCAGATGCTGCTCGCTCGAATCCATCGCAAAATTCCTCAAAATTTCTTAGTGCGTTCTCGTATAAATTTTCATCAACTTTTTTCATGATTTTTTCTGGGCGAAATTTTTATTTTTTCGAGGTTTTTAAAAAAACCATTTTCAATAATATTTATCGCTCGTCTGGATACTTTTGTAGGTTAGGAGGGACCCATGGATTTTCGCTCGGCAACCCTAATTAACAAATAAGGGGGCAAATTAACTGCCCCTCAGTATTAGTTAACTGCTGCCAGTGAGCGTCTCACTTGTCGCTTAATCTGTGCGATGGCGTAGTTATCACTAGGCGTCTTTGAGCAAGTTTGAATGATACCTAGTTTTTTGTGTTTGTATTTCAAATGTTTGGATTCATCGTGAATGAAGAAATCATTCTCTGCCATGATGGCATCAACAATTTTGCGATACTTCCTGATGTTCATGATCAATCAAAGAGGATGGATGCGATTGCTTCGATGTTTGCTTCGTCTGCCTTAACTGTAACCCAAGGCATAGGATTGCCCTGCTGAGGACATTTCCAGATGACACAATCCTCATCGAATTGTGTGCATAACTCATAGGCGTGAGTTATGTCCTTTGCCCATACACAACCCCATTGATCAAAGGTGCCGAATGATTTGGGTTGAACTGCGATGTCGTAAATCATGGGGTTGTGTATGGTTGATGAAATTATAGCATGGAGAGGGGGCAACCCCTCAAAGATCCCACAGCATTTCATTCATCTCGTCTGCATCAATTGCAGGATCATTCCACTTAACACCGTCACCAGTTTGACCGAGGAACTTACCAATTTGTCCCTCCATCATGCAACGGACAAACTTATCCCAAGGGGTCTCAATTCCTGCCTCTCTATAGATCACACATGCCTTAGCAGTGTTGTAGAGGAATTCATCATTCTGCACCCACAGGGCAGCGTTCCAAGTTTCGTAGTTTGCGAATCCGTTCATGGTCTGTTGTGTGTTTGTTTGGTATGTGTGAATTGTAGAGCCCAGGGCGCTCAGTGGCGATCGCTGATGTGCCACTCTCCCCACTGTCCAGCGGGTTCGATTCCCTGACGGATGCGGTCACGTCGGGCAGTCTCTGCCAGCATCTGTGCTTTAATGCTTTCCATTGCTGCCAGAACCACAGGGGAGGGATTGTCGTTTGTGAGGAACATGCCGTCGTGATGTTTGATCATGAGTCAATTGTAAGGGGTCAGGGGCGCAGTCTGGGGGTTTGGTGTGACACTTTACCAACTGGATCAATTGCTTTACTTTTTTGTAAACATACCAGGGCAAAAGCTCTTCGTTACAGTAAGATCTAGGATACTGATACATCAGACCAAAAGGTCTGATGCAGTCAGCGAACCCAATCTCATGCCAGAACGAAACTCAGTCACAAAGAATTCAGTGCCATTGAAGAGACGAATGAACCACTCAAAATTCTTTTGAAATACACATTCGCCACCAATTCCATGCTCACTAAGAATAGCATTCAGTCTAGACTTAGTGGTGTTAGATTGCCATCCACCATCGAACAATTTGATGAAGTTATCACCAACCTCAGCAATCTTGTTGC
>BB_Man_B_Liq_inBBDRAFT_1000051_pt1 | contig 17056 bp, 18 predicted proteins | sample BBManParaguerPR_4_FD_10244 | JGI IMG/M metagenome (IMG submission 10244) | reverse complement strand
CGTGATGGTGTGTTATTTTACGGGGAAGTCTAAATTCAGGAAACTCATAAGTCCTGTTGAGTACTCTTGCTACTTTAGGAGTATATTCCTTTAGTCCTGCAAAATGCCATGGTTTATCATCAATATATGCTATCCAAAATATTTTGTGATCAGTTACCTTGCAGCGATTTGGAAGATAATTATCTCTTAGCCAGTTATCTTCTTCTAAACATAAACTTCGTACATGTTCAAAGTCGTCATTGTCTTGATCAAAGATATGTAATCTAAGATTATCAATTTCTACAACTTCATTTATCATAATAGTTTGGTCCTTTTAGACTCTTAGGGTCTGCTAACTTTTCAATAAAGTATTTTCCAAAATCAGGTTGTCCTTTTTTCCATCCAAATGCATATGACCAAGGTTTTGCATGATGATTATTATGCCATCCTTCGCCCCATGAATACAACCCCATCGTGTATGTATTTCTAGATTCGTCTGGAATATCATTATCTTTAGTCCCCCAAATATGGGCGCCAACAGTAATCCATGCAACTGTATGTAAACATAACATACTACTAACTAAAAATCCATACATAAACAAATCAGGACTTATTAAAAATAACATAGTTGCCCACAGTACAATGATATGATAATAGTACTTGTTAAAGAATTTATGATATGGATCTCTTAATAAGTCAATAACTGTCTTTGGACTTACATCGTGATACGGAACATAATTGTGCCATAATTTAATTTTTTCCCATAGCGTAGAATCTTTAATGCGATGAGGATCGTCTTTGGTATCAGATGTTCTATGATGGACTCTGTGTGTTGCGACCCAAGGAATTGTAGGACCTGCTAAGTTAATAACAGATAAAAAATGTAGCAATACTAAAACATATTTGCTTTTCGGTTGCCAAGAGTTGTGTGCAAAACATCTATGCAATCCCATGCTGACACCTACATGAACAGCAATCCAAGAAAATAGCCATGCTAGGAAAAAATACAAGGCGTTAAAATTAAAAATTAAAACTAACGGGCCGCCTATATAGCATACTGCTTGAACAATATATGTTTTAAGATTTATAGATAAAGTTTTATTCATTATTATTCCATTATTAATTAAGTACTTAGTTGTACATATTGCTCTTGTTTTTGGTCATGATTTAAAAACATGTTATGCAACCAGTCATAATCATTTATATAAAAAAGCTGAATAGGATCATTCCTACAAAGATAACCAAACTCGCGGCCTTGGATGGCTCCTCGTATTGCATATTCTCCAAATCTTCTTTCGATGCCAACAGATGTCCATATTCGTAATCTTTCTTCTGTTTCTTCATCTATTTGTCCTTGAATTGTTTTACTTGCTAGTTTAGCACTTTCTCTAAATGCGCTTTTCCACGTATTAAACTCGTCTGTATTAAATGCAGTAATATTGCTTATAGTAGGCATTACTTTAAATTTACTACTAATACTTGTACTCATGTCAGCCTTAGACAAATCCATATCAATAGTTAACTGTGTTGGCAACAACTTTACACCGCCGTAGCCGTATTCTAAATCATTTATAGGATTTAAACTACGCCATACATGCACTGCTTCTTTTTCCCACGGCTCTGCATAATAATCAAAACTAAAACTATCAAGTATCTTAGCATCACCGTCAACTACATAAAACAAGTCACTATTACATATTTTTGCAGCTTCTATGTGTGCTTGGTGTATTCCTTTAACTTTGTCAATACGTTTAGCATAAGGAACTTTTTTTAGTAATTCTTCATAATTTTCGTTTGCGTTTGGCTCATCATAACTAATAAAAACTACATCATACGGTTTATGTTCACTTGCAACTACTTCATGCATTTTACTATTAATAATGTGCTTAAAGTTAACTTCTTTTTCTGAAATTGTTTTGTGTTTAGATAGCAGTGCTACACCGCCAGTGTACTTTAATTCACTGTTACAAACGTGTTGGAAAACATGATTTTGTTTTCTATCATACTCATTGTCGTGAGTAAAATAAAGATCAAATTTAAAATTGCTATCAATATTAATTTGTTTATTAACTGCCCAAAACAATTCTGTCTTAGACTTTTCTAAAGCATTTAAATAATCATTATAATTATTAATTTCAAATTTATCGTAACTTGTCTTTCCTGATGCAACAATATCCCATTGAGTAGAATTTACAACAAACCTATAGTCTATTTCTTTTTTGCTTACAGGTAGTTTTTTACTAAAAAGGAATAACCCGTTATAGTAATCAGTATCATCTACTCTATGTATAAAGGCATGATTGTGCGTTAAATTGTATTCATTTTCAGTATCATGAAAGTGTCTTTTATAAAATATAATATCAAATACAGATTCATCTGTAATAGAGATATTGTTTGATGACGCCCAAAACATATCAGTTGTTGCAGTATCTAGTGCATATTGATAATCTTCGTATGTATCAATAACAAAAATGTCATACCGAGTGTATGTACTTGCAACAATATCCCATTCCCTACGATTGTAGGGCGACCTGTATTCTACTTCATTTTGAGTTAAAGGTGCATGTATACTACACAAGTATGCACCTTCTTTGTCGTATCCGTCTGGGGTTTTATTCTTAAATGCATGATTTTGTACTCTGTCAGATGCACTGTAGTGAGCAATACCAAACTGGCTACCTTCTAATGTAAGATCGTTAACATCTTTTAATGCCCAAAACATCTCTGTAGTAGTCTGACTTAATGCTTCTTGGTACTGCTCATATGTTTCTACTTTAAATTTATCATAACTAGGATAACTGGCTATAGTATCAACATACTTGACATTAGCATAAACTCTAGTATTAAGTTCTTCTGTAGTTGCTTTGTATCGCTTTGGGAATAGCGCCAATCCGTCGTTGTGTTCTCCGTTTTTAAATACATGAACAAACTCTTTACTCCAGTCGTCAGGAGTAAACTCTAGCTCAAAGTCATGAGCAACAACAACATCGTTAGGAACTAACCAAAAGAATTTAGTAAAAACTTTTGATTTTATCTTATCAAAAGTATCAGCATGTTTAGCTGTGGGAAAACGTTTCTTAAGATTGTTCCAATTTTTGTTTTTTGGACCTAGAAAAACAATATCATACATGTTATTAGTATAGCACCTATTTATAGTTTTGTAAAGTATTTAGACGAAAAAATAATAGTAGCAGTTAATTATGGTAAATATGACTATGTCAGACAGAAAAAAACATGTAGTACAATGGTATATTGACAAGTATGGCGACGAAGACACTCCGTGCAGCAACTTTTTACCATGGAACAGATACAAAAAACCTATAAGAAAATCTCAACAAATTGTAGATGAAATACAACACAAACACCCTGACTTTTGCAAACATACATTTATAACCGAAAGAAGATGGCACACTTGGAAAGAATTTCCTGAAGAAACTACTATAAGATATTTAAAAGAACAAAACCAATATACTGACAACAACACTGTTAATATCTTTGTTATAAGATTTCATAATACAGAACAAGAAATTTTTATAAATCCTAGACTTAGTCCATTAGACTCTCTGCCGTCTGAAGCAATTAATTTTTTACGTAAACATCCAGGGTGTTTTATAGTTTTTCACGATGTTCACGAAGCAAAATCTATTAGTGCGCCAAACTGGTGGCAGATTCCTTCCATAGGAATGTCTAGATGGAGACTAAATTTAAACAACCCTGTAATGTGGATAAATTCACAATCAAATGCACATGTTCATTATCAGGGAATGCAAAACATGCCGCCTTGGCTAACAATAGGCGGGGCAGCACACTGGTTACAGTTTTTGCCTTTTATTAAAGAAGATAGAGAAAGTTTAGCACACACTGAAGATATAGATGCTTGTTTGGAAGAACCTAATTTTGAAACAGGAAGATTCTTGTTCTACGGAGGGCGCTGGAGACTAGGCAGAATGTATTTACTATCTAAACTGTTAGATTCCGTTAACAATCAACATCTATATGCTAGTGCTTCAGGATTAAATTCATTTGGAGATAATATAGATAGAGGCATAAAGGGTCAAATGTTTCATTTACACAGAACTAGTACGTACCCTAAAGATGTGCCAGACTTTACTAAAACATATACTAGAGAGTTTGTTATTCCTAATGATAGCAATACTAAAAAACTAAGACTTCTTTATGATAAAATGCCTTTTTCTACGTTTCCAGCAGAGCTAGAAGAAGAAAACACATATTACAATAAAAAACAATTTAGATTTGCACCTAACCCTAATCATTATAAACATATATTCGTTGATATTGTAACAGAGTCGTACAGCGAGCGTAGCGGCATGTATCATAATACTTTATTTTTAACCGAGAAGATTGCAAAACCGTTGCGGGCATGTAGACCATTTATTGTTAGTGCAAACGCAGGATATTATGAAGAATTACATAAACTTGGATTTAAAACTTTTGATCGCTGGTGGGACGAAAGTTTTGATCACGACTTGCCTTTAGAAGAACATACTGATAAGATAACAGCCATTGTTAAAGAAATTAGCAATTGGTCAACTGAAAAATGTAAACAAGTTTATGATGAAATGACGCCAACATTAATTCACAACAGGAAGGTATTAGACGATCTTAGACACAAAGGTCCTAGACTGTGGTTAGAGTCAGTAAAAGATTGTGAAAGAGAATGGAGGGACAGACCTAGTCCTAAACGTTAACTATTTCAAATTTAGGTGTGCAGAATACTAGGTCAACGTCTGTCTCTTTAGAAACAAATACATCTCTAAATCCAAATGGCATTACTAAAAAATAATCTGCATCTTTACGTGCATCGTCTTCGTGGACTATAGGAATACCTGTTCCTACCATATAACGTCCTACTTTGTTAGGATGTATTTCTGCTGCGCCTTCAACTAAATCAGGAGTAATCCCGTAAAATTGTGCAATAGTGTTACCTTTAGTACTTGCACCATATATGTAGACTTTTTTATTATCTTTTTTACACTGTTTTAGAAAATCTATAGTAATTTGTTTATTAGCATCCATATCTTTTGCCCATGCAGTAACATCTACAGTATCTTCCGTAAATGCAGCAGGAACTACATCAGTGCTGTGTCCAATCCATAACTGAAAGCTACCGCCATTGATATCATTTTCTCGTACATCAAATATTGTTAAATTGTGTTCTGCTAGTAAACGTTTGACACTTTCGTAAGTATAATACATAATATGCTCATGTATAATGTTTCCTACATCATTAACTTGTACCATTTTAGACATAGGCATAAACTGTGTAATCCACACACCATTAACTGCTAATACCTCTTTAATGTCTGCAACAAAACTGTGAGGATCGTCTAAGTCATAGAACATTGCAATACTAGTAATTATTTTAGCTTTTGCAGATACATTTCCTACAGCTTCTTTGAACACACTAGCACTAAAAAAATCACACACTGCAATATCGCAGTTGCGTTTTAAATCTTCTTGTATTGTTTCTGCAGGATCAATACCAACTTTAGTTAGTTCTTGAGGAATATATGATAACAGCGTTCCGTCGTTTGCGCCAATATCAAGTGCAATGTCTCCACTATCAATATTTACGTAGTGTCCTGCATTTTCTGCTATTTCTTTTAAGTTCTTGACAATCTTTTTGTTTAGTTTACTTTCGTACCAATAGTCTTTATATATTTGTTCGCTTATAGATTCTTTTAACTGTACAAGCGAACAATCTTTACATTCTACGAGCGTCATTGGTGCCTTGCCGCGATGTCCTGTAGGTGTAGTTGGAAAATCACTTACGTACATTTCTTCAACCTTGTATACCTGTTTTATTTTTTTACTTCCGCAGATCCTACAAGTGTTACGAGTTTTATAACCTAACATTATTCGCCTTTATAAAATCCGCTAATCTGTAGAGTGTATTTAGGCGTTAATCCAATGTTTGCGCCTATGTGTAAAATATCGCTGTCCCACAAAAATCCATCGCCTTGTGTCCAATGCGTACTATTTTTCCATTCGTTGTCTAGATCTTTATATTGAATAATATGACCAGGCTTCCAGTCTTCTAAATAAACATTTGCACGAACCATTTTTTCTTTTGCACGTTCTGGGTACTTCTTTTTGATTTGAAAAAATGTATCTCTATGTAATGTTATTACATTACCAGGCGGCTGTAATATTGTACTGACAGTAATAACTTCCATGTTTAGCTGACGTCCTAGATCTGCATAATCTACTTGCCCGTCATCAAACCATATTTGTTGTATTACAGTATTTTCTTCGTGATAACTTTTAGGAAAGCCTTTTGCCATATCTTCGTGAATATCTTCCTGTTCACGTTTTTGATATGATATACAACTTCCGTAATGTTGACTGTAATCTGCACTTAACAAAAAATCAAAATCAACGTCTAATTTGATATTCTTTAATATCATCTATAATCTCCAATAACTCTTTTGATATGGGCTCTTACTTCTTCTATGCTGTATTTAATAGAAATATTATTTTGATAGTCTTCTATTGACGACACCTTAACTGTAGAAGGACGGATTATATCAACTTGGCAATCTAATAGCCACTGTCTGTGTACATCCAACATATTATTTGTGTATGTTTTACTCACAACATTTTTAGTTGTCCTAGCCCATCTGTCCCATTTACGCTTAATATCATAATATGTTGTTATTACATAATCAGGCAATATCCAATCAACATCTACCTTAGGTATTACGGTACTTTTTAAAGAATACTCATTAATATTCCATATATTAGTTGCAGAAGAATTATTTAAACTTATTAATGTATCAATTAAGTCTCTCTTACAATAGATAAGAAGATCTGGGTTTAATGAATCAATCTGCTTCATTATATCATCAGCTATATCTCTAGTGTACTGTTGTAGTATAACTTTAGTAACATATGGTTTATTACACAACTTTAATACTTCAAAATTTTCTAAGTAAGCAGTTTCGTCGTATTCAGGAAGTTTTGCAGCCGTAAGGCTTCCTTTACTAAAATAAAATCTACTATGCGGATTGTTTATTTCGCCAGTGTACTCTCTTTGATCTGTCCTAAACTGATTTGTAAAAAAAGTTGTTCCAGACCTTGGTACTCCAACAACTACTACACGATTATGCATTAATGTATCTCTGTATTAACTACTGTTCCTTGAGGAGTTAACATTGCGTTTCCTACAGTATTTTTTCTACTGTGATCCCATTCTACTTTAGGCCATTGGGTTGTGTACCAATCTTTATTCCTGACTTTGCCTAGTGCAGGCGGCTGTAATATCCTCATATCGTAAGGAACGTTATAGTCAGCAAACCATTTCTTAACACGATCATCATTTAACCAGTTATAAATAAATCTATGTTTATCAACAGTAAACCCGCCGTTAATGTGATCCATATTTACAATGTCCCACTCTAAAGGATCGTCGTGTTCTCCAAAACATTGCAGATAGTCTTTGCCAGTAATATTTTTACAAATATACACATCTATATCAGTAGAATCATAGTTACAATACTCTCTATATTCTGCAGGAATACGTTCAACGTAGTAACTCTTAGAACCGTCTTGATTGTACGTGTCCCATTCAACTTCTAAATATCGCGTTTTGTCTATCTCAGTAGCAAAGTCATTAGTTGCAGCAGAGTCTTCTAAAAATTTTCTAATAGTATCATTTTGTGTGTTGTCTTCGTAAACATGTACCCATTTATTGATTCTTTCTAATATAGAATAAACTACGTGCTGTTCTTTGTCCATGTAACCGTGATCGTGTGTTTCGACTGGCTGGAACACGCGATACTTAGGGTCTCTTAATGCATCAATAATATGATCGTGATATTTTAACTCTACAAGTCCTTCTCTAGTTTCGTTTAAATCAAAACATCCTTTAGTTCTCATAGCAGTAGTAAATGCTCTATGAATTAAATTAGTTTGCTCCCAACCCATATTATCAAATGCGCTGTATGGGAAAGGATATGTTGGAAACATATTATTCCAATCGTCAATTGCTTTATTAATTTCTAAAACTGCTTGTTTACGAACTTCGTCGTTCTGTGGAGTTGCGCCGTGGTAAAGATACATGCCTCTTCTAGACAAATATTTTTTAAACGTTGCTTCTTTATTTTTATTATGCAGCTCTATCCATCTTTCTAGTATAGGGTTATTGTCAACTAACTCAATATCTAGATAGTTACCATCTTCAAATTCTACATAAAGTGTTTTAGCCACTGCTCATATCTCCAATAAAGTGCGTAGTTTACCATATAAATACCAGTATGAAGATACTAGTAACAGGCAGTAGTGGATTTATAGGATCTAATCTTGTTAAGTCTTTAAGGCAGCAAGAACATACAGTTATTGAAGCAGATATAAAACAAGGGATAGATCTTAAATCTCCTACAAGTGTACTTAGTTTGCCTGATGTTGATTTAGTGTACCATTTGGCTACTACAAATTACACAGGTGGATTTTACACTAGTCCTTTTAGTATTATGGAAAGTAGTATTATTACACTGTATAACATTATTCAGCGATATAAAGATACTCCTATAATTTATAGTTCTAGTTGCGAGACATATGCAAGCGGAGTAGACTTAGGTATTACTCCACTACCAACTCCAGAAGATGTTCCGTTAGTTATTGACGACATTAAAAATCCAAGATGGAGTTATGGCAGTAGCAAAATAGCTGGAGAAGCAATGATAGTTGCTGCTAATGTTGAATTTGGTACTCCTTATAAAATTATAAGATATCATAACGTGTACGGAGTAGATCAAAAAGATCACTTTATTCCCGAGTTCATTGCTCGCTGCACAAAAGGCGACTATACGCTATACGGTGGAGACGAAACTAGAAGTTTTTGTTATATTGATGATGCTATTCAAGGAACACTATTAGTACAAGAAAGAGCTTCGTGGGGATCTACTACTCATATTGGCAACGATGTTGAGAGTAAAATATCAGATGTTGCTCAACAAATTTTAGATAACATGAATATTAGTAGTCCGTTAGACTTAAAACCTGGAAAACTAGGTAGTGTAAAACGTAGATTACCTGATATTACAAAACTTAGAAGTTTAGGTTATACACCTAAGTGGACATTGGAACAAGGCATTAAGGAAGTTGTAAATGGTATTGTCAGTAAGTAATTCACAAGTAGGGAACAAAGCACCAGTATTTGATTTATTTAAAGAGGACCATGTTAATCTTATAATGTTTATTTGTAATCATTGTCCATACGTAGAATTTAGAATGTCTACTATTTCAAAACTAGTAAAAGATTATAAAGATCGCGTTAACATAGTTGCAATTAACAGCAACGACAGTACAGACTATCCAGAAGACGCTCCTGAATATATGTCAGACTTTGCAAAAAAATGGGATCTACAATGTCAATACATATATGATTATAATCAAGCTATTGCACATAACTACAATGCTGTTTGTACTCCTGAATTTTACGTTGTTAATAAAGAAGGAATTATAAGCTATCACGGAGAATTAGATCCAGCGCATACATCTAATAATTTAGAGCCTACTGGCAGTACACTAAGGCATGCATTAGATTTAGCATTAGTAGACAGGTATGTACACTGGTTGCCAAATCCTAGCTTTGGGTGTAGTATAAAATGGAAAGAGTAAGTAGAAAATATAAAAACACCTACAAAGATATTAGCTATCGTTGGGAAGATGATCTTAAAGATTTAAATTTAGACGATTGGAAGAAAGAAGTTGCGTATTCTTGTTCTCCTTACACAGTTACTCATTTACCAGCAGTAGTTGATTTAATTAACACTGTAGAACAAATTATAATAGATGATATTCCTGGAGACTTTGTAGAATGCGGAGTTTTTATGGGCGGTAGCTGTATGATTATAGCAGAAGTATTAAAGCACTACAATACTACTAGGCCTATTTGGTTATACGATACATTTGAAGGTGTACCTATGCCTGAAAAGTACGAAGTAACTCCAGAAGGTACAAGTCTACGTAAATGGTACAAACAAAATAAACTAACACCAGAAGGTAGTATGTTTTGTTATTGTAATTTAGAAGATGTTACTGACAACTTTAAAACAGTTGGTTATACTGGCGAAAAGCATTTTGTTAAAGGAAAAGTAGAAGATACTATACCAGACATTACTCCAAAAGAAATTGCATTGTTGCGTATTGATGTAGATTTAGCAAAACCAACAAGACATGTTTTAGAACATATGTATCCGTTAGTTGTAGATTGTGGACATATTATTTTTGACGACTACGGTCACTTTCCTGCTGTAAAAGAAACAGTTGATGATTATTTAGGAAATGTAACGTTAGAAGAAATAACGTACACAGTAAGGCATTTAGTAAAATGAAAATTGGTATTATAGGATTAGGTGTAGTAGGAAATGCGTGTAAAGCAGGTTTTGAATATTGCGGATACACTGTGATACCTCACGATATTAAACTTAACACAGATATAACTGATGTACTAGGTACAGAAATTACGTACATCTGTGTTCCTACTCCTAGTAAAGAAGACGGTACCTGTAACACAGACATAGTTGAACTAGTTATTGCTCAGTTACAAGAATTAAATTACCAAGGCATTATAGCTATAAAAAGCACTGTTCCTCCAGGTACTACAGAAAAATTTATAGAAAAGTACAATGATCGTATTGTGTTTGTACCTGAATTTTTAAAAGAACGTAGTGCAGAATACGATTTTATATGGGATCATAGATTGCTGCTAATAGGAACCAATAATATAAATTATAGTTATGTTGTACAAAGAAGTCACGGAAAACTTCCGCAACAATTGAAACGTGTTTCTCCTGCAGAAGCAGAAATGATGAAATATTATCATAATGCATTTAATGCTACAAGAGTAGTATTTGCAAATATCTTTTACGAATTATGTCAACAGTTTGATGCAGACTACGATAAAGTAAAGGAAGCGTTCTTACTTAATAACAGTATACCAGACGAATACCTCGATGTTAAACCAGAGTTACGAGGTTACGGCGGAGCATGTTTACCTAAAGACGTAAATGCACTAGACAAACTTTGCAAAGAATTAAACTTACCTTTTGATTTATTTGCATGCGTTAGTCGTGATAATTCTAACTTTGAAACTACAGTGTACGAAGGTATGAGAAATGAAACTTAAACTTGTCCTTGTTAATGGAAATAATTACAATATAGAATTAATTGATCATCCGTTTGTACACGAATGGGCAAAGTCTGTGGTTAAATTAAAACTGCGAAGAACTGAACGTGTGTATCTTGCAGGGAATAAGATATATTCAAACACTGACAAAGAAGTAAGAGATATTATTAAAGTACTTAAAAAATTAAAAAAGAACGGAGTAGTAATACCTAAAATATTCTTTAATATTGTAAACAATACAGACAATGTAAAACTACAACAAACAAATAATATCATGCATAGGTGGTGTGTCTTAACTCAACTACACAGAGAATACACTTATGGACAATTTAATAATGCATCAGCAATAAAGTTTTTAAAAAATAATCCAGAAAATAAAATTTTTAACAAACTTAATGCATTGATTCACAGATTAGAAACGTGTTATCCTAGGCCGGGAAGAGAGATGTTTGATAACGACTTACCATACTGGGACCAAGACTTTATTACTGAAAATTATTTTAAGAATCCAATTAACTATAAAGAAATATCAGAATTAGTAACAAACGACAACTATAATGTGTGGATTGCTAAACGCATTCCAGGAAAAGATTGGAGGGAATGTTACATTGATCAAGACGATCCTACTCAACCTGATATTGTAAACTTTTATGATCATATAAGATATGCCTTTGAAATAGACTTAAATGATAGATCAAAATTTTACTACAGCAAAGAGTTTAATAACTGGCTTGAAAAATATAAACTAACCTACTCCAAAGAAACTATGGGACGAATTGCATTAGGAAACATTGACCCTAACATAAAACACGAGTTACAAAATGGACGTATTAAAGAATTGTCAATTGCTTAAAGCAGAATTATTTGAAGATCATAGAGGCACTATACAAACATTCTATCCTAAGGATAGCATTGTAGAATATAACCTAATGATAACTAAAAAGGGAGACGAGCGAGGATACCATTACCATCCTCACTTTGACGAATATATGATCGTAGTTGACGGGAAGTGTTTATTCAAAGAGTATGCTAGTACAATTAACGAAATAGAACTAAACGTAGGCGATAGCATACACATTCCTGCTAATACTGCTCATACATTTATAGCATTAACAGACTTTAAATTTGTTAGCATGTTAACAAATCGTTGGAATGACAGTAATCCACCAATTGTAAAGGTAAACGAATATGGAAAACCCATTTAATATTGTAGAAACTTTTGAAAAGCAAGTAGCAGAGTACACAGGCGCACCTTATGCAGTTGCAACTGATTGTTGTACTCATGCTCTATATATGAGTTTGTATCATGAAAAGAACTTTAACGGACTAACAAAAGTTTCTATACCAGAAAGAACATATGTTAGTGTACCTATGCAAGTTAAGCACTCTGGTGTTTTATTAGAATTTGAAGATTACGAATGGTCTGGTGCTTACCAGTTAAAAGGTAGTAGAATCGTAGACAGTGCTGCAAGATTTACTAAAGGGTGTTATACTCCTGGTACATTAACTTGTCTAAGTTTTCAATATAAAAAAATATTAAGCACTATACGAGGAGGCATGATTCTTACAGACGATGTGGAGTTTTATGAATGGGCAAAACTTGCAGTACACGACGGACGAGACATGAGTATTCCTTATAAAAACGACGAACCAATGTTTTTAGGATTTCATTATTTTATGACTCCCGAAACCGCACAGTTAGGAATTGACGGATTAGCTAAACTTCCAACAGAAAACAAAGACTGTGCAAATAGTAACACGTACAGCAGCGTACTTTATGTAACGGATTTACAAGTATGAATAACATTGTGCTAGTAAATCCGGCTAGATGCGGCAGCAGTTGGTTAACTACTGCTTTTGAGCAAACACTCAACTATAATAATTTTAATGCTGCTACAGCTAATGACATTAAAGAAAACTGGGTTAGATTTGACGGGAAATCTGTTAACGTTTATAAATGGAGTTTAGAAGAAAAAATTGAATTAATTAACAATAGCACACCGTATATTGCAAAAGTATTTACAGATAGCATGGTTGATTTAAATCTATTTAAAAATGCAGACTATGTATGGTTATATAGAAAAGATATTGTAGAACATTATCTAAGTTTTTACTATGCCATTAAAAGCGGTGTTTTTAATATTGACCAATATGATAATTATAATCAGCCAATATTTGAAGAAGATAACGATTTTACTAAATTTTATGTAAAACGATACAACGAGGCAAAAAAAGTATATAACAACTACTGTCATTTATTTAAATATGAAGTTGCATATGAAGATTTGTTTACAAATAATCCTTGGAACTTTAAACCAACAGAGGTTAATAGTTGCATTAAGTTAAACACATATTCACAAGAAATAAAAGAGCAAGTGAAGGAGATTCTAAAGAATGAGCAAATTAATCACATTTGGTTGTAGTTTAACAGAAGGTGCAGCACTGCCTGATATTTGGGTCAAAGACGAGCACGGTGAATATTATACTTCAGGACCAAGTAAATTTGCTTGGCCTTCTGTGCTTGGTTCTAAACTGAACTTACAAGTAGACAATAAAGGCAGAAGCGGAAGCAGCAACAAACTAATTTGGTTAGAAGCATTAGCATATAAAGATTACTCTCCTAGTGACGTAGTTGTGTTTTTATGGAGTCATATGCCTAGATATACTATTATAACTAACTATGAGCGAATTTATAATAGTAATAAAAATCCTACCTTAAGGGCAGGTGATGTTCGTGCTAAGATTATTAAAAATAAAGATAAAAGAAAGCAAGCAACTTCGTACTTTAAACATATATACAACGAGTTTGATATGCAATTAGAACTATATGGAAAAATGAATCATATAGATTTACATATTAAAAATAATTATAACTGCAAACGGGTAGTACATTTACTACAGTGGGACTTTAATAAATTATCAGTAGACTGGAATAACATTGACGTTCCGTCTATACATATGGGAGAATATAGAGAAAAATTTCCATTAGGTTTAGATAACGTACATCCTGGCATTGAAACACACGAACAGTTTGCAACAGATATTTATAATTGGATTAAAAATGAAAATATACTTTGACGACGGACAAGTAGCTAATATAGAACTATTAAAAAACGAATTTGTAGATTATTGGTTAGACACTATGATTCCATTAGAAGAAGCAGGATACAGATCAAACACATGGAGGAATCAGTTCTTTCCAAAGACAAAGGTACCTGTAGAAAGATTAGATTTTAGAGATTCGCAAATTAAGATTTTTAATAAGTGTGTAAAAAAATTAAAAAAAGAATTTGACATAGCGTTTCCTGGCAAAATGCACAAAGGTCAAAGTCAAGAATGGCTAAATGTAATACATCGTTGGGTCACACACGGAGCAATGACAGGCACTAACTGGACATTACCAAATGCATCACTAGACGATATTATTAAATCAAAATACAATCACTGGGTTAGTTATGACTGGAAAACTTCTCATACTCCTGATTTTCAAATTTTAGGAAATCGTGATAGATTTAATAAGTTACTGTTTGATATGAACTGCGCAATTCATGAGTATGAAGAATTTGTTCCTAGTCCTAGAGCAGAAGAATTGGCAGACAATGGATTTGTACCTAACGATGGCTATCATGTTATTCAACGTTACTTTACTGAAGGTAGTGTTCACACAGATTGCTACGATATGCCAAACGAATTTAGAAAATATTGTACATACGAACCACACGATTTATGGTTGCCGTTTGCTGTGTTAGGAAAAGAATACTACACAACATGGGCTAATATGGATACACCAGCAGCATTTGATGTTACTAACATTGACAAAAGTTGGTATGCAGGGTTTGAATGGCAACCTAACAGTTATACATCAAGAGTATTAGACAGTGATTTCTTTAAAGGATGGTTAAAAGAACACAACATACCAGATGACCCTTTTATTATTGCAAAACTTCCTTTAGGAAACTGTACTAACAAAAAAGATTTAGACTTACTATCTAGTGTACGTTCAAAAGTTATTAATGTTGAATTTTAGAATTTAAAATATTTAAAAGTTTTTCTTTTTGATATTCTACTGATTGTTTTTGTAGTACTTTAAAATTATATTGATTTTGTTTATGAATTTTTCTAAGTACTTCATTACTCTTAGGTGAGTTAATAAGATTTACTAAACTCTTAACACACTTTTTAATCCTATCTGCGGTATAGACTTCATTGTCGTAACTTTCGTCTAATAACCAATCCCAAGTCTTAAATCCCATATTTTGTAATTCTTTTACTATCCCAGGTTGTCCTACCCAAATAGCAGGATGACCATATAAAAAAGGACGATATGCTGCTTCGCTAATATACAACGCACTTCCTTCTATCTGAGACTCAGAAATTAAACTACAAAAACTTTGTTCGTAATATCGTTTACTTGTATGCAAAGTATCTTCGCCTGCACAAAAATTATTTTCAAAGTCAGTAACATCTAATTCCCAAGGAACAGTTTTGTTAATTTTAGACACAATTTCTTTAACACGGTCAATATCTATTTCATGCTTAGACCAATACGCAGAATGATCTATTAAGCGGTCTACTAATAGTTTAGATCTAGATTTAAACGTATCACCAAACATAGAATCAGGACAACTAATAAATCCGTTAACATCAACTAATTGGTTAACTAGTTCTGTGAGAAGATATACCCTGCCCGGTTTCATCCACCTATTAAAACATACGTAATCTTTTATAAACTTTCTTTTGTGAAACGGAGTAATTTTAATACGTTTGTTTAGCATATATAAAAATTCATGACTATAGCAACTAAATCCATAACAGCTAATGTTAGATTTTTTTCGCTGTTCAACATTTAAATCTCCAGATAACCATAATACGTTATCTAAAGGAATGTTATGTTTAGTACATTCTCTTTCAATAATTAAATCTACATCTAGGTATTCTGGAATAGGATAGTCGTCAGTTGGACTAAACGTTTCTTGGAATGTTGATACTACTAATATTGCCTTATTATTTTTAATGTCAGTAATTGTGTTATCGTCTATATACTTTATAAAACTGCCATTATAAAAATCGCTACTAGGCATACGATTATAGTCGCCGCAAATCTCTAACCAATGAATGTATTTTTCCTGGGTTGCTTCTTTTATATTATAATGATCTAGTAATCCCTTTATAAAAGTATCACTAAACGTTTTATTAAGAATAATGTTAGGAGTAGTTTTCCCAGATTTCAGAAAGCTCTGGAAAAATTTCAAAAGTGTTTTCATTACGGATCTCATCTAACATCTTTGTCTGATTTACTAAATCATATAAATCGTATGGATTAAACTCTTTACCATTCATATAATTAATTGTGTTTGTAACAGTATCAATTAAAGGTTGAGAGTTGTAATCAGGAAACTCTGCCTTAATCCATTTTAAATGATCTTGTAATTTTTGTGTTGCTTGTTTTTTTAAGTTTGGTGTTAAATTTTGTAGATCATAAAAAGAAGGATTGTGTAATATATTAAAAAACATATCATTAGGCATTAAGTACCCTTTTTCAATCCAGTCCTTGTGTAAATCTGTGACAGTTAAGATATTCATTATCTGCACAGTAGGTGCAATGCCAAAGTTAACATGCGGGGCTTCTTCTTTTAGTCGTTTGACGTTTTCCTCAATAATTTTCCAGTCAGTGTCTTTTCTTATGTTTTCTGCTCGGGCACCAAAAGTGTCAATGCTTGCTGCGCAGTATACCTTATCAAACTTTTTCCACATTTCAATTGCATCTAGATCTTTATATCGCATTTGTAAAAAGTTTGTACTGTATCTCAAATATGCATTATGTAACCCTAGTTCATCAAGACGTTTTACTATACGATAGTGCTCTTCCATAATAAGAGGTTCGCCGCCTGCAAAATAAAATTCTTCTACATAAGGAAGATACTC
>BB_Man_B_Liq_inBBDRAFT_1000050_pt1 | contig 17285 bp, 15 predicted proteins | sample BBManParaguerPR_4_FD_10244 | JGI IMG/M metagenome (IMG submission 10244) | reverse complement strand
AGATAACACATTAAGTCTAAATACATTCAATAAATAATATATAATATCTAACGCAGAGTTTTGCGAAAATCAAGGGCTAGGACAGCTGGGCAAATTTCGCGGTCAACCGATCCAATTCATCGCCCAGTCCAAAGGGCGGATTGACGCAAAATAACCCTGATCCCACCATGCGATGCCCATCGCGGGCAGGGGGGAATGTCACGCGATGGTCCAACGCATCGGGAAATTTCCGGGCCAAGGGCGCAATCATGCTGTCATGCGGGCCATCGATTAAAATGGGATACCATAGCAAAATCGTGCCGACGTTCCATTTTTTGGCGACCTTGGCAATGAATTGCGGAATAGTCGCGTAATCAGGTTTAATTTCATAGGACGGATCAATCACCATAATCCCACGCCGCGGGGTGGGGGGCGTGATGGATTGCGCCATGGCAAAGCCGTCTTGTTGGTAAATCTGCGCCCCGCTGATGGCCAGATCCAGCGCCTGTTTTTCCTGCGGGTGCAGTTCGGCCAAATGGACCGTGTCGCTGGGGCGCAACAACAGTTTGGCCAACATCGGTGAACCGGGATAGGCGGTGGCCCCATGGATCGCGCGGGTTTTGGTCAGGGCCCGCACATAGGGGTGGTCGGGCGCGAACCAGTTATGGTTCAACGCTTTGGCGATGCCGGCGGCAGCCTCGCCTGTTTTGATCGCGGCCGGATCAGACAAATCATAGAGCGCACGCCCCGCATGCGTTTCGATATAACTGACAGGCTTATCCTTGCGCGTCAAATACTCCAAAATCCAGGCCAATGCGCCATGTTTGTGCACATCGGCCAGATTGCCTGCGTGATAGATATGTTGATACGACAGCATGCCCGGGATCGCGCAGGTTAGACCAGACGCGATTCCTCTTTCGCAGCACGCACGAAATCTTTGAACAGAGGATGCGGATCAAATGGTTTTGATTTCAGTTCTGGGTGGAACTGAACCCCGATGAACCAAGGATGATCGACCCATTCCACGATTTCAGGCAACCGCCCATCCGGGGACATGCCGGTAAATTTCAGGCCGGCCTGTTCCAGCTGTTCGCGGTATTTTACGGCCACTTCGTAACGGTGGCGGTGGCGTTCCTCGATATCGCAGGTGCCATAAACTTGGGCCACGCGCGATCCGGGTTCCAATGTCGCGCTATAGGCGCCCAAACGCATTGTGCCACCTTTGTCATCGCCCACAGAACGTTCCACAGTTTGGTTGCCTTGGACCCATTCTTTCAAATGGTACACCACGGGTTCAAACCGTTTTTTGCCCGCTTCGTGGTCAAATTCTTCGGATCCGGCGGTTTCCAGACCTGCGACATTGCGCGCGGCCTCGATCACGGCCATTTGCATGCCCAAACAGATGCCCAGATAGGGCACTTTGTGTTCGCGGGCGAATTGGGCCGCTTTGATTTTGCCTTCGGTCCCGCGCTCGCCAAACCCGCCGGGCACCAAAATGGCGTGGAACCCCTGCAGATGGGTGGTTGCGTCCGATTCGTCGAATACCTCGGCATCGACCCATTTGATATTGACCTTGACACGGTTGGCCATGCCCCCATGCGTCAATGCCTCGGCGATAGATTTATAGGCATCCTCAAGCTGGGTATATTTACCGACGATGGCGATGTTAACTTCGCCCTCGGGATTGTAAATGCGATCAGCCACATCATCCCAACGGGACAAATCGGGTTTGGGGGCCGGCGCAATGCCGAATGCGTCTAACACGGCCTGATCCAATCCCTCGCGGTGATAGGCCAGCGGGGCCTCATAGATCGATTTCAAATCTTTCGCCGCGATCACGCTGTCGGGGCGGACGTTACAGAACAGGGCCAGCTTTTCCCGCTCTTTCTCGGGGATATCTCCTTCGGAACGGCAGACCAGAATATCGGGCGCAATCCCGATGGATCGCAATTCTTTCACACTGTGCTGGGTCGGTTTTGTTTTCAACTCGCCCGAGGCTTTGACATAGGGCAGCAGGGTCAAATGCATGAATATGCACTGGCCCCGCGGTTTATCTTGGGAAAACTGGCGGATTGCCTCGAAAAAGGGCAGGCCTTCGATGTCGCCAACGGTGCCGCCAATTTCACACAGCATGAAATCCACTTCGTCTTCGCCGATGCGCAAAAAATCTTTGATTTCATTGGTGACATGCGGGATCACCTGGATCGTTTTGCCCAAATAATCGCCGCGGCGTTCCTTTTCCAAAACAGTGGAATAAATCCGGCCAGACGAGACAGAATCAGTCGTGCGCGCCGCAACACCGGTGAACCGTTCATAATGACCCAAATCCAGGTCAGTTTCCGCGCCATCATCGGTTACGAATACCTCGCCATGTTCAAAGGGCGACATCGTGCCGGGATCAACGTTTAGATAGGGGTCCAATTTGCGCAGCCGGACACTGTAACCACGGGCCTGCAACAACGCGCCCAATGCGGCCGAAGCCAATCCTTTGCCCAAGGATGAAACAACACCACCCGTGATGAAAATATATCTAGCCATGTATTAGGCGCTCCCGTGATTTGGCTGGGCGAACCCCAGAAAAAAGATCCCACCGCAAATAAAAATTCGCAGTATCACGGGATTTAAGTCTTATAGGATTCGCAAAAACTTTGCAATAAGACCGCAACATAATGTTGCGATCTTTTTCAACACATCAATAGATTGTGGTTAGTCGGCGCTGGGCACCAATGGCGCGCTGTCGCCCAAGGTTGGTGGCAACAGGTCATCGACATTTGGCAGTTCTGGTGTGCCGGCAGGGGCTGGTTCACTGACGCCCAAGCGGTCAAAGATGGATGAACCCGCTGATTTTTCTGCCGCAATGACCGTCAACGACAGGGATGTGATGATGAACCCGATGGCCAAAATCCATGTCATTTTGGTCAGCGCAGTCGCCGCTGCGCGACCTGACATCGCGTCGCCACCGCCGCCCATTCCCAAACCGCCGCCTTCGGATCGTTGCAACAATACGATGCCAACCAAGGCCAATGCCAAGATCAGGTGAATGGTAAGTACGACGTTTTCCATAGGGCCCCGCGGTTTTCGAATTGAACGGCTGCTAGATATGCAAGAATTGGCTTGGGGGCAAGGGTGAATTGCGTAATGGATTAAAACTGCCACAAATGCGTTTTTTTGGGCTTTCTGTCACAGGATTCAGATTCATGGTTCCATTTGTTGCAAACCCCCGCTATATCGACGCGGGTTTGATGGCATATTAGAAAGGTCCAGATATGGCAAACGTGGTTGTTGTCGGCGCTCAGTGGGGCGATGAAGGCAAAGGCAAAATCGTCGATTGGCTGAGCGAACGCGCAGACGTTGTTGCCCGTTTCCAAGGCGGCCACAATGCAGGCCACACTTTGGTCATCGATGGTCAGGTCTATAAACTGCACGTTTTGCCATCAGGTGTTGTGCGTGGTGGCAAATTGTCGGTGATCGGCAATGGCGTCGTTCTGGATCCTTGGCATCTGGTCAAAGAAATTGACATTCTGCGCGGTCAGGGCGTCGAAATTTCACCTGAAACCTTGATGATTGCGGAAAATACACCATTGATTTTGCCTGTGCACGGCGAATTGGACCGCGCGCGCGAAGAACAAAATTCAGTTGCCAAAATAGGCACCACAGGCCGCGGCATTGGCCCCGCCTACGAAGACAAAGTGGGCCGCCGCGTTGTGCGTGTGGCCGATCTGGCCGATTTGGCCACGCTGCAAACCCGCGTGGATCGTTTGTTGGCGCATCACAACCCGTTGCGCCGTGGTCTGGGCATGCCAGAAATTGACCGTGATGATTTGGTTAAACAGCTGCAAGACATCGCACCCGAGGTGCTGAAATATGCCGCCCCCGTTTGGAAAGTGTTGAACGAAAAACGCAAAGCGGGCAAACGCATCCTGTTCGAAGGGGCCCAAGGCGCGTTGTTGGATGTGGATTTCGGGACATATCCCTTTGTCACATCATCAAACGTAATCGCAGGTCAGGCCGCAACCGGTACAGGGATCGGGCCAAATGGCATCGATTTCGTGTTGGGTATTGTCAAGGCATACACCACCCGCGTGGGCGAAGGTCCGTTCCCCACCGAATTGTTTGATGACGATGGCGACCGTCTGGGCACCCGCGGCCATGAATTCGGCACCACCACGGGCCGTAAACGCCGCTGTGGTTGGTTTGATGCCTGTCTGGTGCGCCAAACATGCGCCACATCCGGCGTGACCGGGATTTCATTGACCAAACTGGACGTTTTGGACGGATTTGAAACGTTGAAAATCTGTGTGGCCTATGAATTGGATGGCAAACGCATGGATTACCTGCCCACCGCTGCCGATGAACAGGCGCGCTGCACACCCATCTTTGAGGAAATGCCCGGTTGGAGCGAAAGCACCGAGGGCGCGCGCAGCTGGGCAGATTTGCCCGCCAATGCCATCAAATATGTCCGCCGCGTCGAAGAGTTGATTGAATGCCCTGTTGCGCTCCTTTCAACTTCGCCCGAACGCGAAGACACCATTTTGGTCACGGACCCGTTTCAGGACTGATGGTATAAAACATGGCGCTAAGTTATAAATCCCGTCGTAGATGGTCGTTGATCATTTTGCTGGTTGGCCTGCCGCTCTATATTGTGGCGGCGGTCAACGTGGTGTCGTGGTTCGATCGCCCGTCAATCTGGTTGGAATTTGTGATTTATGTCGCGCTGGGGTTTGTCTGGGCTTTGCCGTTCAAATTTGTGTTCAAGGGGGTCGGTCAGGCCGACCCTGACGCGGATAAAACCGACGAATAATTCCTTTGTCCCGGTTCGGTTTGCCTGCTAATGCTTGGGCAAACTGGCGAACAGGGGACCAAGATGACACAGCAGCCAAATATCCTAATCATAATGGTGGATCAGTTAAACGGGACGTTTTTCCCCGATGGTCCTGCGGATTTTTTGCACGCGCCCAATTTGAAGAAACTGGCGGCGCGGTCGACCCGATTTGCCAATGCCTATACCGCCAGCCCATTGTGTGCCCCGGGGCGCGCCGCGTTTATGTCGGGGCAGTTGCCGTCCCAAAACGGGGTCTATGACAATGCGGCGGAATTTGCGTCATCGATCCCGACCTATGCCCATCATCTGCGCCGCGCGGGGTATTATACCTGTTTGTCGGGCAAAATGCATTTTGTGGGTCCCGATCAGCTGCACGGGTTCGAAGATCGCCTAACGACCGATATTTACCCCGCTGATTTCGGCTGGACCCCCGATTATCGCAAACCGGGCGAACGGATTGAGTGGTGGTATCACAATATGGGGTCCGTCACGGGCGCAGGGGTTGCCGAAATTACCAACCAAATGGAATACGACGACGAAGTGGCCTATCACGCCACGCGCAAATTATATGATTTGGCCCGTGGTGGGGATGATCGCCCGTGGTGCATGACCGTCAGTTTCACCCATCCGCATGACCCCTATGTTGCGCGGAAAAAATATTGGGATTTATATGCCGAATGTGACCATCTGATGCCGACGGTTGGGCCCATTGCATATGACGATCAGGACAATCATTCAAAACGCATTTTCGACGCCAATGATTGGCGCAGCTATGATTTGACCGACGAAATGGTCCAACGTTCGCGCCGCGCCTATTTTGCGAATATCAGCTATCTGGATGACAAGGTGGGCGAATTGCTGAATGTGTTGGACACAACGCGCCAAGAGGCGATAATTCTGTTTGTCTCGGACCATGGTGATATGCTGGGTGAACGGGGGTTGTGGTTTAAGATGTCATTTTTCGAAGGATCCGCGCGTGTTCCCATGATGATTGCGGCCCCACAAATGGCGGCTGGTATGGTCAGCGATCCGGTGTCAAACATCGATGTCTGCCCCACGCTGTGCGATTTGGCGGGCGTGTCGATGGCGGATGTGATGCCATGGACCACGGGCCAAAGCTTGGTGCCATTGGGGCAGGGCGTGGCCCGCGATACGCCCGTGGCTATGGAATATGCAGCCGAGGGATCCTATGCGCCCATGGTCTGCCTGCGTCAGGGGGATTGGAAATATACCCGCTGCGCGTTGGATCCGGAACAGTTGTTCCATGTGACCCGCGATCCCAACGAATTGGAAAATTTGGCGGATCATCCTGATTATGCAGATGTTTTGGCTGATTTTCGGGCGCAGGCGGCGGCGCGATGGGATTTGGACCGGTTCGATGCAGAGGTACGCCAATCACAGGCCAAACGCTGGGTCGTTTATGAAGCACTGCGCCAAGGGGGGTATTACCCTTGGGATTACCAACCCCTGCAGAAAGCATCGGAACGCTATATGCGCAACCATATGGATTTGAACGTGCTTGAGGAAAGCCAACGTTATCCGCGCGGCGAATGAGCCTGCGATAGGANCATATCCAGCAGGGCACNAATTTCCTGTCGGGCGTGGGCGGCTGTGATGGGTTGTCGGTTTTGCGCCACGTTCAGCCAGACCCCGTCCATATAGGATTGCAACATGCGTTCGATCGTCCGCCGAAAATGTGCAGGTGCCAGGTGTTTTAGTTCATGACGAAAATGGCTGGCAACCCGTGATTGATTGATGCGCTGTAGTCGCGCCAGATTGTCCGAATATGGCGCGGCGGCCCAGAATTGTACCCAAAAACTGCAATGTTCAGGGGTAAACAGGGCGTCGTCAAAATTTGCCTCGACCAAGGCGCGCAAACGATCTTTGGCTGTTTGGGCGGTGTGCAGGCGCGCACGGTGGGCCCGGGACAGGATGATCAGCAAATGGCGCATGGTGGCGACCATCAGCTGTTCTTTGGATCCGAAATAGTAATTGATGCTGGCGGCGGTTGCCCCAACCTGACCTGCAATTTCAGACATCGTCACCGCATGAAACCCTTTGTCGTAGGTGGCCTTTAGCGTGGCGTGAATGAATTCATCATGGCGAATGTCGCGGATCAATTTTCGTTTCATGATTTTATACTTAGGAAATTTTCTGATCCATTCAATAACTAATCCACTGATAAAAAATTTAAATGACTGTTTAATTTTCTCGATTTTTGAAAATTATTCTGCTAGCTTTGCGGCATAAGCTAAACAAACGGGAGGAAACTATGACGTCAATTATTACTTTTGGTGTACTTATGGCCTTTGCATTGGTCATATTTGTCACCATCAAATGGTGGAACCTGCGGCTTGAGGGGACGAACCCTGTGTCGCTGTTTGTGTTCATTTCAATTTTGTTCACATCTGGATTGGATGTGGGATTGGTGATGTTCCCATTGGCCTGGGATTTCCCATTATACGCCGATGTGGCCAGTGAACCCGCCTATGGGGTGACAAACCCGTTGGCCATTGAATTTGGATACTGGGGGTTCCTGATCTGGGCGTTTTATTTCCTGACCGGATTTTATTTCTGCGTCATTGAACCCAAGGTCAAATTTTTCGAAATCCCGGTGGTGAAATGGATCAACAACCTTGTCATCATTGGGACCTGTGCCTTTACCGGTGCGTTGTTCCTGATTTATCTGCCCTATTACATTCCGATGGTGGGCGATGGTGAAACGGTTATTCCGGCGTTCTATGTCCTGACGATTTTGGTGATCGCGGCTGCGGCCTATTCGTCGACCGATCTGAAATTTGTCAAGGTGCTGTCGGTTGCGTCCACTGTGATGTTTTTCGGGTTAATCGCCTTGGCCTGGGTATTGGCCGGTATGGGGATTGGTGATTTCACCGCGTCCGTTTCAAACATCGGCGGGTATTTCGCAAATATCCATGAATTTGTGACACCGATGACGGATTATCACGAATTTTTCCTGTTCTGGTGGTTCGCATGGTCGATCATGATTGGTCAGTTTACATCACGGTTCGTCGGTGGTTTGACGACCTGGCAATTCCTGCTGGCGTTATTGGTGATCCCATCGATCCCACTGGCACTGTGGTTTGGGGTGCTGTACCACTATTTCACCGCCGGCATCGCGACAGAGGGCCTGATGAACTGGGCAATGGTTATTGTCGGGATCGTGTTCGTGATCAATTCATTCGACAGTTTGATCCGTCTGTACACCGACAACCTAAACCTAACAGTCGAACGTTTGGGCAAGATGACTTATTTGATTGCCAATATCGTTGCGCTGTCGGTTTTGACCGTTCTGTTCCAGTCGCAGTGGCTGCAAATTGAATGGGTGGGCACCGTTGTTATCGGGCTATATGTCGGATGTGTGCTCTATATCATCATGAAACATCGTGCAGAAGTGATGGGTATTTCCTGATCTAAGTCACGTCATTGTGGGCGGCGTTTGGCCCAATCGAGCGCCGCCCACCCACCCCGTCGCCCGATTGGGCCAAAGTCAAAAGGAAAGCGTATGCAAGCGGACTATGTCATCATCGGTGCAGGCAGTGCAGGTTGTGCCATGGCCTATCGCCTCAGCGAGGCGGGGAAATCTGTCATTGTCTTGGAATATGGTGGCAGCGATGCTGGCCCGCTGATCCAGATGCCTGGTGCCTTAAGTTACCCGATGAACATGGCGCGCTATGACTGGGGGTATTGGTCCGACCCCGAACCGCATTTGGGGGGGCGGCGCCTGGCCTGTCCGCGGGGCAAGGTGATTGGTGGATCCTCTAGCATCAATGGTATGGTTTATGTGCGCGGCCATGCACGCGATTTCGACACCTGGGCGGAAATGGGGGCCGATGGGTGGGCCTATGCGGATGTCTTGCCCTATTACAAACGCCAAGAATGCTGGGATGCGCGCGGTCATGGCGGCGACCCCGATTGGCGCGGCACGAACGGGCCGCTGCATGTCACGCGGGGGACACGTGAAAACCCGCTGGTTCAGGCCTTTGTTCAGGCGGGGGCGCAGGCAGGCTATCCCGTGACGGCCGATTACAACGGGCAACAGCAAGAGGGTTTTGGCCCGATGGAGCAGACAACCTATAAAGGCCAACGGTGGTCATCGGCCAAGGCCTATCTGACGCCCGCGCTAAAAACGGGCAATTGCCGTGTGGTGCGCGGGTTGGCCCAGAAAATCACCATTTCGGACGGACGCGCGACTGGGGTGATGTATCAACATCGCGGTCAAACGCATCAGCTGAATGCCCGCCAAGAGGTCATCATCGCGGCGTCGGCGATCAATTCGCCCAAATTGTTGATGCTGTCAGGTATTGGCCCTGCGGCGCATCTGCGTGAACACGGGATTGACGTGATCGCGGATCGCCCCGGCGTGGGGCAGAATCTGCAGGATCATCTGGAATTATACATTCAAATGGCCGCCAGCCAGCCGGTATCGCTGTTCAAATATTGGAATCTGTTTGGCAAAGCCTGGGTTGGGTTGCAATGGATGATCAACAAATCCGGCCCCGGTGCGTCCAACCAATTCGAAAGTGCCGCATTCATCCGTTCGGATGCCGGCGTCGAATATCCTGACATTCAATACCATTTCCTACCGCTTGCGGTTCGTTATGATGGCCGCGCCGCAGCCGAAGGCCACGGGTTCCAAGCCCATGTGGGCCCCATGCGCAGCCCATCGCGCGGATCGGTGACCCTGCGATCCGCTGATCCAGCGGCCGATCCAAAAATCCTGTTCAACTATATGTCGCAGGAAAAAGACTGGTCCGATTTCAGAAAATGCATTCGGCTGACCCGCGAAATATTTGCGCAAGATGCCTTTAAGCCCTTTGTTAAACACGAAATTCAGCCTGGTGACGCGGTGCAAAGTGATGCGGCCCTGAATGATTTTATTCGCGACCATGTCGAAAGCGCTTATCACCCCTGCGGAACCTGCAAAATGGGGCGTGCCGACGACCCAATGGCGGTGGTTGATCCAACCTGCCGTGTGATTGGTGTTGATGGGTTGCGCGTCGCAGACAGCAGCATTTTCCCCCAGATCACAAATGGCAATTTGAACGGCCCATCCATTATGGTTGGTGAAAAGGCATCAGATCACATCCTGCGCCGCGATCCCCTGCTGCGGGCCAATGATGCGCCTTGGATTCATCCAAATTGGGAAACTGCACAACGTTAGGATAGGAAAGGGGTCTTACGGGCTAATACCCTGAATTCCCCTGTTTTTCTTTGGCGACATCGTGTAATTAATTCACATGTCGAACCACAATGTCATATCGCTCGCCTCGCGCACCCCGTCCCAGGGACGCACCCCACCGCAGGGGCCAAGATCGGTGCAGCGTGTGGTTCAGACCAAGCATGCAATTGATCAGCGGCTGGCCCAGATGAAACAGTCGCAGGTGCGTGATTTGGTGGCAGAGCGTCACGCGAAACAGATTGCTGAACAGTTGAACGCGATTTTGGGCTATGGCACGCATTCGTAACGCGCGGCCCACATCAGTTCACGGAATAGGGTAACAAATCACGCCGGTTCACATCAACGGCCAGCTGACGTTCCAAGGGCGGGACCGATCGTTGATGACAGGTGCGGCGTTCACACAAACGGCATGAAATCCCGATGGGTTCGAATGCATCGGGATTGTTCAGATCTAACGTATCGGCATAGACCAGATCTTTGGCATGTTTGACCTCGCATCCCAATGCGATGGCAAAACGGCGCACGGGTGCGTCATAGGATCCGCCCGATTTTGTGATATCTGTCGCCAATGAAATATAGCGCACGCCATCGGGTGTTTCGGCCAACTGGCGCAAAAACTGTCCTGGTGTTTCAAAGGCGCGATGCACGTTCCACAACGGACAGGCCCCGCCAAAGCGGGCAAATTGCAGACGTGTGGCGGAATGGCGTTTGGTAATTGTGCCGGCCTGATCCACCCGGACAAAGAAAAATGGAATACCCTTTTCATTCGGGCGCTGCAGGGTGGACAGCCTATGGGCCACCTGTTCGATGGATGTGCCAAAATGGCCCGCCAGCCGTTCCAGATCATGGCGCTGGGCCCGGGCTGCGGTCAGAAATTCGCGGTACGGCATCAGCGCCGCGCCCGCGAAATAATTGGCCAGGCCGATTTTCGCAATAGACCGCGCTTGGGCCGATTGGAATTTGGCGAAATCCAATGTGGCGTCCAGCAATTTTTCTTGTGACAACAGCGCAAATTGCAACGTTAACTGAAAGGCAATGGTTTGCGCGGATGCGCGGTTTGACAGATACAGCGTTTTGGTGTCGGGGTCGAAATGGCGTAACACTTTGTCATCGCGGTATAAAATACGATACCCTTGGGCACGCAGGGTTGTTTCAACCTTGGTTTTGACCCAATTCGGGCCATCGCGGCCCTGGGCAAAACGTTCTGCGGCGCGGTCAACGGCATCGATGTAATTGTCGCAATAATGGAAAAAATCGCGCACCTCTTCCCATGGGCTGGGGGCCAACCGCGCGTCATCGCGGCCCAAGGCTTCGTCCAGCGATGCCAGACGTTCCTGAGTTTGGCGATAGGCGCGGTGCAATTCCAGAAAGGCATGGACAAAGGCGGGGGCATTCGACGCGGACAACCGTAAATCAGACACGGGTGGGATGTCGCCAAAAATCGGATCGGCAAAGGCTTCTTTCAGATCGCTGATCAACCGTTCGCTGTCGGTCGATGACAGTTCGGTCACATCAAATCCGAATTCCTGGGCCAGCGACAATATCACCGAACTGGACAGGGGGCGGTTGTTGTTTTCCATCTGGTTCAGATAGGGCAGGGACACGCCCAGTTTTTCGGCAAACGCTTTCTGTGTCAGGGCCAGCCGTTGGCGCATGTCACGCAGCTTGGCCCCTGCATATAGTTTTTTGATCGCCATGGAATTGCCCCTTTGCAAAGTGTTTCGCAAACTTTGCAAAGTTTTGCAGCGCGGGTCTAGGGTGTATTTAGAATTCTGTTGCGTCGCATGACGTATAAAATACAGGCCAGCCCGATCGCCACGGATGTGGCCATGATTGTATTCAGGACCAACGCCCCGTTTTCAGGGCGCAACATAATACCCGCCAGCGCCGACAGGGCTGCGCCGCCGCCAATCATGACCGAACTGCCCAGACCTGATGCGGTGCCTGCCAAATCAGGGCGTACCGACAACATGCCTGCCGTTGCATTGGGAATCGTCATACCATTTCCCAATCCGACCAAGGTCATAAAGCCGAAAAATGTCAGGGCGCTGTCCAAATGCGCCGCATCGACCGCAATCGATGTCATCAATCCCGACAGTGTGATGATCAGACCAACCACCACCATTCTATCCGACCCAATCCGGATCGAATAGCGGCCCGACAGGAAATTGCCGACAAAATACCCCAAGGCCGGCGCGCCAAAGTAGATACCCAATGCCTCGGGCGGCAGGCCGTATATCACGCCACCCACAAAGGGTGCGCCACCCAAATACGCAAAAAATGCGCCTGACCCAAAGGCCGAAGCCAGGCAATATCCCCAAAATCTGCGCGACGTCAGTAAAATGGGATATTGTTTGAATTGCCCCCAAACGTTCTGTTTTGAACGTGCCGCGGTTTCCCCTTGGTCCAGATAGGCCAGCAACCAGACACACAGGCCAATTATTCCCAGTGCCCAGAAATTGCCCTGCCATCCAAAAAACGTATCAATATATCCCCCCAAGGCAGGGGTCAGCATGGGCGCCACGGACATGCCCATTGTCACATAGGCGATTTTGGACCCTGCGGTTGCGGCGTCTGTGGTGTCGCGCACAATGGCGCGTGACAGGATCATGGCGGATGCGGCAATCGCCTGCACCGCACGCAGGGCAAAAAACGTGGCCAATGATGTGGTATATATGATTGCAAATGACGCCAGCGTGAAAATCGCGATTGACCACAAAATAACGGGGCGACGGCCATATAAATCGGCCAGCGGCCCCGCGATGATCTGGATGATCGCACTGGCCCCCAGATAGGTGCCCACCGCCAGCCCCATAATGGCCGCGCTGGTGTTATAATGCACCGCCATGCTGGGCAGGCTGGGCAAAAATGTATTCATCGCAATGGCGCTGATACTGGCCAGAACGATGAGGGTTAACATTGTGGGTTGTGTCGTGGCGTTGAATAAAACCGCCGGCTTGTGATGTGACATGCACAACACTTAGATTTCGGGGCCAGCCAAGTCTAGGGTAAAATGCCTGTTTGCAAAATTTGCAACTTTGCAAAATAAAATATTCAATACTTTGCAAATTTGCGGAATTTTCCTTTTGCGATTGCAGCATTGGGTGTATCACATTCGTAATCAGAGAAGAGGGCTGTTATGAAAGACATTTTGCAAGAATTGGAAACGCGCCGCGCCAATGCCCGTTTGGGTGGCGGTCAAAAACGTATTGATGCGCAACATGCCAAAGGCAAACTAACCGCACGCGAACGCATTGAATTGCTGCTGGATGATGGCAGTTTCGAAGAATTCGACATGTTTGTGGCCCATCGTTGCACCGATTTTGGCATGGAAAAACAACGGCCTGCGGGTGATGGGGTTGTCACCGGTTGGGGCACCATCAATGGCCGAATGGTCTATGTGTTCTCCCAGGATTTCACCGTCTTTGGCGGATCGCTGTCTGAAACGCATGCGCAGAAAATTTGCAAAATTATGGATATGGCCATTCAAAATGGCGCACCCGTGATCGGCATCAACGATTCTGGCGGTGCCCGTATCCAAGAGGGCGTGGCGTCACTGGCCGGCTACGCCGAGGTGTTCCAACGCAACATCATGGCATCGGGCGTTGTGCCCCAGATTTCTGTGATTATGGGCCCATGTGCGGGTGGTGCGGTTTATTCGCCTGCCATGACCGACTTTATTTTCATGGTCAAAGACAGCTCTTATATGTTTGTCACTGGGCCAGATGTTGTCAAAACCGTCACGAACGAGGTTATCACCGCCGAAGAATTGGGCGGCGCATCAACGCATACGAAAAAATCATCCGTGGCCGATGGGGCCTTTGAAAACGATGTCGAAGCCTTGGCCGAGGTGCGCCGTTTGGTCGATTTCCTGCCGTTGAATAATCGCGAGAAAGCGCCCGTTCGTCCATTTTTCGACGAACCGGGCCGGATTGAAACATCGCTGGATACCTTGGTCCCTGATAATGCCAACACCCCCTATGACATGAAGGAATTGATCCTGAAACTGGCGGATGAGGGTGATTTTTACGAAATCCAGGAAGATTTCGCGAAAAACATCATCACAGGGTTCATTCGCCTTGAGGGTCAGACCGTGGGCGTTGTGGCCAACCAGCCGATGGTTCTGGCGGGTTGTCTGGATATCGACAGTTCACGCAAAGCGGCACGGTTTGTTCGGTTCTGTGATGCCTTTGAAATTCCGATTCTGACGCTTGTGGATGTGCCCGGATTTTTGCCCGGGACATCGCAGGAATACGGCGGCGTGATCAAACATGGTGCGAAATTGCTGTTCGCCTATGGCGAAGCGACCGTTCCCAAAGTGACCGTCATCACACGCAAAGCCTATGGTGGGGCCTATGACGTTATGTCATCCAAACACCTGCGCGGTGATTTCAACTATGCCTGGCCCACGGCGGAAATCGCCGTGATGGGGGCCAAGGGCGCGACCGAGATCATTCACCGTGCCGATCTGGGGGATGCCGAAAAAATCGCACAGCATACCCAGGATTACGAAGATCGTTTCGCAAACCCCTTTGTCGCCGCCGAGCGTGGGTTCATTGACGAAGTGATCCAACCGCGATCCACCCGCCGTCGTGTCAGCCGCGCTTTTGCATCCTTGCGGAACAAGAAACTGCAAAATCCGTGGAAAAAACACGACAATATTCCGTTGTAAATCGGGGATAGGTTAGATCATGGCATTGCCTCCTATGACCAAACATCGCGGGTTTCCCGGTCGGATGCAGGGGACGGATTATCAGTTTGTGATCCGTCGCCCCAATCCCAAGGGGATCACGCCGCTGAAACGGTTGGAACGTTACCGCGACCGCAAACCTGCGGACCGCCGCGCCGATGTTGCCTTTGTGGCGGCTTTGGTGGCCTATTTCGGGACTGAACCCTTTGAACGGGGGAACCTGGATGCGGGCCGTTTGAATTGGTTATTCGGACGCGAAGTCAAACCGCAGGACCCCGATAATTTCGACCCCCAAGATTACGAAGCGCTCTTGGTTTTGGATATGGATCAGATCCACGCCAATTTCCCTGATGCCTTTGACGTATACGAATAGAAAGGAACAGAGTGATGTTCGATAAAATCCTGATTGCAAACCGTGGCGAAATTGCATGTCGCGTGATCAAAACGGCCCGTAAAATGGGCATCAAAACGGTCGCGGTGTATTCTGATGCGGACCGCAACGCGTTGCATGTTGAAATGGCGGACGAAGCCGTCCACATTGGTCCACCCCCAGCCAACCAATCCTATATCGTGATCGACAAAATCATGGATGCGATCAAACAAACCGGCGCACAGGCGGTGCATCCCGGTTATGGGTTCTTGTCCGAAAACAGCAAATTCGCCGAGGCCTTGGACGCCGCAGGCGTTGCCTTTATCGGCCCACCCGTTGGCGCGATTGAAAGCATGGGTGACAAAATCACATCGAAAAAAATCGCCCAAGAGGCGGGTGTGAACACAGTTCCCGGTTACATGGGATTGATCGAGGACGCCGAAGAGGCGGTAAAGATTTCAAATGAAATCGGCTATCCTGTGATGATCAAAGCCTCTGCCGGTGGTGGCGGCAAGGGCATGCGGATCGCGTGGAATGATGATGAGGCGCGCGAAGGGTTTCAATCGTCGAAAAACGAAGCGGCAAATAGCTTTGGCGATGACCGGATTTTCATCGAAAAGTTCGTGACCCAACCGCGTCACATTGAAATTCAGGTTTTGGCCGATGCGCATGGCAACTGTATTTACCTAAACGAACGCGAATGCTCGATCCAGCGCCGCAACCAAAAAGTTGTCGAAGAAGCGCCAAGCCCCTTCTTGGATGAAGCAACCCGCAAAGCGATGGGTGAGCAATCCTGTGCCTTGGCAAAGGCGGTTGGATATACCTCTGCGGGGACAGTGGAATTCATCGTGGATGGGGACCGCAATTTCTATTTCCTAGAGATGAACACACGTCTTCAGGTGGAACACCCTGTGACCGAATTGATCACTGGTGTTGATTTGGTCGAACAGATGATCCGCGTGGCCAACGGCGAGCCGCTGTCCATCACCCAAGATGACGTGAAAATCAACGGCTGGGCCATTGAAAACCGTCTCTATGCCGAGGATCCTTATCGTGGCTTCTTGCCATCCATTGGGCGTTTGGCCCGCTATCGCCCACCTGAGGAATTCGCCTCTGAAACTCATGTCGTGCGCAACGACACGGGTGTGTTTGAGGGCGGCGAAATCAGCATGTATTACGACCCGATGATCGCGAAACTCTGTACATGGGGTCCCACACGTCTTGAGGCGATTGAACACATGCGCAACGCGCTTGACGGGTTCGAGGTCGAAGGCATTGGCCACAACCTGCCGTTCCTGTCGGCCGTGATGGATCATCCGAAATTCGTGTCTGGCGATATGACAACCGCATTCATTGCCGAAGAATACCCCGAGGGGTTCATGGGCGTGGATCTGGATCATTCCGCATTGCAGCGCATTGCCGCATCCTGTGCCGCGATGAACCGCGTGGCCGAAATTCGCCGGACCCAGATTTCGGGTCGTATGGACAATCACGAACGCCGTGTGGGCGATGATTGGGTGGTCAGCCTGCAGGGTCAATCCTATGCCGTGACGATTGCGGCAGATCCCGGGGGATCAACGGTCACCTTTGAGGATGGCACATCCATCCGCGTCGAAGGGGATTGGACGCCGGGCGATCAGCTGGCCACAATGTCTATCGATGGCAGCCCCTTGGTGATGAAGGTGGGTAAAATTTCCGGCGGGTTCCGTATCCGCAGCCGCGGCGCAGACCTAAAGGTCCACGTCCGCAGCCCCCGTCAGGCTGAATTGGCCCAGTTCATGATCGAAAAACTGCCACCAGACACATCAAAAATGTTGCTGTGCCCAATGCCCGGTTTGATCGTCAAGGTAAACGTCGAAGTGGGCCAAGAGGTCCAAGAGGGTCAGGCCCTATGTACCGTCGAGGCGATGAAAATGGAAAACATCCTGCGTGCCGAACGCAAAGGTGTGGTGTCCAAAATCAATGCCGCCGCGGGGGACAGTTTGGCCGTTGATGATGTCATCATGGAATTCGAATAATCCATGACGACGCCCGGGTGCATATCGGTTTCGGGTCCCCCAACGGTTTGGGGGGCCGGTTACGGTTGCTTGGACGCTTTGATTTCGCGTTGGCGCATGGGCATTTTGTCGATGGCGCGGCTGATTTCGCGCACATCCCACGGAAACGGTTTGCGCAGTTTGATTTGCCCATCCTTGCCGATCAGGACGAATGAAAAATCCCGCGG
>BB_Man_B_Liq_inBBDRAFT_1000049_pt1 | contig 17853 bp, 16 predicted proteins | sample BBManParaguerPR_4_FD_10244 | JGI IMG/M metagenome (IMG submission 10244) | reverse complement strand
CCGGTTGATGCGCCCACCAGCCGATCGCCGTCAAAGGCCCCCACCAAAATCGCATCATTACTGTCGCGATAGGTTTGCAGATAGCCCCGTTCATAGTCGATATCGCCGTCATATAGATAGGGCCAATCGTGAAACACAGAAATCCGCAACGCGGCCACATCATCCAAAACGGCCGTCAGCGCATCACCGGTTAAAACACGCAGGTCAATCATGACACCTGCGCGATCCAATCAGATAGATTGTAATAGGTGACAACGCGGGTGATTTTCCCATCACTCAGCGAAAAAAACGATCCCGCCGGCAAACGATAGGTTTGCCCCTGCGCGACAGGCAAATCGCCATCGGTTTTCAGATAGGTGCCATTCACGATGAATTCAGCCGCACCACGGGTTTGATCGGCATTTGAAAACACCACAATATCGGTCAGTTTTTCGCGGTAACACACATTCATATGCGCACAAAAAGCGGCAAATTTTTCCTTGCCGATCCGAATCTGACCTTCGTTCACATGATGCGCCACATCGTCGGATAAACAGTCTAACATGCCCTCAACGTCACCTGCGTTGAACGCGTTGAAATAGGTTTCGATAATCTGCATCCTAATCCCCCTGCGGTGTGCCCCAGCGTGCAATCAATTGTTCCGCGATTTGATCGCGGGTTTGTCGATAGGCATTTAATTTGGTTTCGCGGGTTTCCCCTAGCCCAGTTGGGTCCATAATTGGCCAATATTCGACATCTAGGTGAAAAAATCGGGTCAATTCCAATGCGCGGCGCTGGCTGGCTGGTGATAGCGCAATGATTAAATCAAAGGATGATAAATCATCCCCCCATTGTTCCATTTCGTCGAAACTGCGCGACCTGTGACGTGACAGTTCAACGCCAATTTCCTGACACACGGCAATGGAAAACCCGTCGATTTCCAGATCATTCATGACGCCAACGGATTGAACATAGGTGTCAGTGCCGTAAAATTTCTTCATGATCCCTTCGGCCATAGGGGATCGGACCGCATTGTGGTCGCAGCAAAACAGGACAGATTGTGGCATGTCCCGCAACACGTTCAACCCCCGAAATGTAGAACACAAATCAGGGTGAACAACCGGCGTGCCGTGTCATTATCAACAATGGCCTTACCCTCTAGCCGTTCGGCCAAAACGCGCGCGCCTTCGTTATGGATGCCGCGGCGGGCCATATCAATCGTTTCGATTTGACTAGGAGGCATGTTTTTAACCGCGTCATAATAGCTTTCGCAGATGGCCCAGTAATCCTTTACAACTTGACGAAAGGGCGACAGCGACAGATGGAATTCAACGGCACGTTCACCGGTTTCAGTCGCAATATCGAACACCAGCCGCTTTTCGCGGATGGACAGCGCAACTTTGTACGGACCGGCGGGCACGATGCGATCATCGCGTTTGGGCAGGTCGAATGTGTTATCCTCAAGCAGATCAAAAATCGCCACGCGCCGTTCCTGTTCGATCTCAGGCGTGGGCGGCGGTAAGTTACGATCATCAAGGTCGATATGTGCAATACGGCTCATGTTTCAATTCCAATCTGGATATCAGCTAAACCCAACCCACGCAGGAATACAATGCATCCCGCATGCCAAAACATAGATTTAGCGATTTAATTTTTGCAAACGTGCCGTCACGGACAAACCATGGGCCTGCAAACTCTCGGATGTGGCCAATGTTTCTGCCGCAGGCCCAATGGCACGCAGCGCATCCGGCGTCATCCGCGCCAATGTTGTGCGTTTGACAAAATCCATCACTGACAGGCCGCTGGAAAACCGTGCTGAACGCGCAGTTGGCAAGACGTGATTTGGGCCACCCACATAATCGCCAATCGCCTCGGGCGTCCATGCCCCCAAGAAAATGGCACCGGCGTGGGTGATTTGTTGACTATAGCCCACAGGATCGGCCACGCATAATTCCAAATGTTCGGGCGCAATACGATCTGACAGCTGTGCAGCCACGTCCAGATCCGGCACCGTGATCACCGCGCCATAATCGCGCCAACTGGGGCCCGCGATGTCGCGTCGGTCCAGCGTTTGCAAATGTTTGTCCACGGCCTGCGCCACCTGATGGCCGAATTCGGCATCATCCGTGATCAGGATCGATTGCGCGCTTTCGTCATGTTCGGCCTGACTAAGCAGGTCCAGCGCGATCCAATCGGGATCATTGTCACCATCCGCGATCACCAAAATTTCCGATGGACCCGCGATCATATCAATGCCTACCTTGCCAAACACGCGCCGTTTCGCCGCCGCAACAAAGGCGTTGCCAGGCCCCGTAATTTTATCAACCGGTGCGATGGTTTGCGTGCCATAGGCCAGCGCCGCAATCGCCTGCGCGCCGCCAATACGGTACACTTCGTCAACACCTGCCAATTTCGCAGCCAGCAACACCAATGGGTTACAAATGCCATCGGGGGTGGGCACCGTAATGGCCAGACGCTGAACGCCCGCAACCTTGGCTGGAATGGCATTCATCAACACCGATGACGGATAGCTGGCCAATCCCCCCGGCACATACAGGCCCGCCGCGGAAACAGGGGTCCAGCGCCAGCCCAATTCCGCGCCGATTTCATCGGTCCAATAGGCGTCGCTGGGCATTTGCCGTTCGTGATAGGCACGGATGCGATCCGCGGCCATTTCCAACGCGGCGCGATCAACGGCAGATACCTTGGCAATTTCTGCGTCGATTTCATGTGCGCTAAACCGCAATCGATCCGCTGTAATGTTCATTCGGTCGAATTTCGCTGTTAATTCCAAAACAGCCGTATCGCCATGGGCGCGCACATCGGCAATAATCCCTGCGACGATATCATCGACATCGGGGCTGTCTTCGCGTTTGGCGGACAACAATTGCTGAAACTGGGTTTCAAATTCGGGATCTTGGGCGTTCAGAAATACGGGCATGTCACATCGCTTTCGTTGATGGGTCAGGCATACAAGCCCTGCCGCCCCATCACAAGACCAAGGTCACAGATTATGTTGCGGCACGTTGCCCGAGGGCGCGATATAGGGCCGCGTTACATCGCGCAGCGTGACATCAAGTGCGTCAACATTGGCGCGAATGGCACCATCGCCGGCCAATGTGATCGTCAAGGCCCCCGCACCATCCGCAACACCATCAAAGTCCAGCGACAGAATCGACAGGATCACATCTGCATCACGCGGATTGACCCCCTGCGATGCAACGCCGTTTACATCATTGATCACAACCAAGGACTGCACACGTTCGACGGGGCGGCGTTGTGATTTGGCCTGATCCACATCTTCCCAACGGAAACGATTGACCAACAGCGCCAATTTGCGATCGCGGCGCAACCATTTGATTTCTGTGGCAGGCAAAACCGCATCCTGGACCAGCGCAGAAATCACGCCCAGATCATCCGCATCCAAGGCCCCCAGATTGACAGGGCGTTCTGCGCCATCAGAAAATTCAGCGTCCATCATTATTCAGACACCCGTTCAACATGGGCCCCAACAGCTGACAGTTTTTCAACCAGTTTTTCATAGCCACGATCCAGGTGATACACTCGGCTAACCTTGGTTTCCCCCTCGGCCGCCAGACCGGCCAAAATCAAGGACACAGAGGCGCGCAAGTCTGTCGCCATCACAGGCGCACCCTTTAATTTGGCAACGCCTGTTACCTTGGCCGTGCCACCATGGACGTCGATATTGGCCCCCATACGCATCAATTCCGGCGCATGCATAAATCGGTTTTCGAAAATGGTTTCTTCTAGATTTGACACACCTTTGGCGGTGCACAGCATTGCCATCATCTGTGCCTGCAGATCGGTTGGGAATCCGGGGAACACCTCGGTTTTGACGTCAACTGCATGGATATCGCCGCCGGTCCGTGTGACACGAATCCCATTTTCCGTTTCGCTGACATCAATGCCCGCGTCATGTAATTTATCGACGAATGCCTGCAGCAAATCAAATCGACCACCCAAGCATTCAACCGTGCCCCCCGCGATGGCAGGCGCCAGCATATAGGTGCCCAATTCGATCCGATCCACCACAACAGGATGCGTGGCACCGTTCAATCGGTCCACGCCCTGGATGGTGATTTCTGACGTGCCCTCGCCGTCGATCTGGGCGCCCATTTTGCGCAGACAGTGGACCAAATCAACGATTTCGGGTTCACGCGCTGCGTTTTTCAAGACAGACGTTCCCTTGGCCAAGGTCGCCGCCATGACAAAGTTTTCGGTCGCCCCGACCGAGGCAAAGCGCATTTCGTGCACAGCCCCCTTTAATCGGCCGCCCGCGACCTTGGCGTGCAGATACCCATCGCGCAGGTCAATCTCTGCACCCAATGATTCCAGCGCGGAAATATGCAAATCCATCGGCCGCGCCCCAATCGCACAGCCCCCGGGCAGCGATACGACCGCTTGCCCCGCCCGCGCCAAGAGCGGACCCAAGACCAGATTCGACGCGCGCATTTTCCGCACGATGTCATAATCGGCAGTCAGATTGTTCAAATCATGCGACGACATAGCCAAGACCAAACCGTCATTCAGGCTGCTGACCTCAGCCCCGAGGGATGCCAGCAATGTGGACATGGTTTTGATATCGGACAACCGCGGTGCATTGGTCAATGTCAGCGGCTCTTCACTGAGCAATGTAGCGGGCATCAGAGTCAAACAGGCGTTTTTTGCCCCTGCAATCGGAATCTGTCCGTTCAGTGGGCCATTGCCTCTGACTAAAATCGAATCCATTTATTCGTTCCCTTTCGCCTCATCACTTTGCACAGTGTCTTGCGCGCGCGCTTTGGCCTGCGCTTTACGCTTGGCCATGTTCGCTTTTAACGCGGCTTTCAACCGATCATCGCGGTTTTTTGCTGTTTTTTGTGGGTTTGTGTTTATTTTACTGCTCGTCATGGATTATCTTTACAATAATGCGGAAAAAGCGTCCAGATTAGTCTTGCACATTGGCGAAATTCCGTCTAATCAGCGGCCCACAGAGTGCTGCTGTAGCTCAGTGGTAGAGCACTCCCTTGGTAAGGGAGAGGTCGGTAGTTCAATCCTACTCAGCAGCACCATTTTTCCCATCGTTTTCGACACACATTTAACGGCTCTATGCCTTGATGGTTTCTAATTATCGTACCATTCACAGCCATATCCGCCATCATCCATGGGGGTGCATGTAAAATGATTCATGATCGTGTCGGATAAAAGGAAATCGTTTATTTTGCGAACGCATTTGGTCGCGGATGACACTGTGTCATAGCCGCTGCCTTGCACGGCCACCTCACAGCTGACCTGATACCCGCTGGCAAATCCTGCACCCAACCATGATGTGTTGCCGCATTCCCATAACAATATATCCTCGATGCAATTTCCGTCCAAACAGACCTGAAATCGGCGCAATGGACCTGATAAATCGTCGTTATTGTAACACCCCGCCCCAACCAGCGTCGGCACGCAAGAAAGCGCCGCGAACATAAACATTTTCAACATGATCACTAAAACCTATCCAACAAAATTATGATCAAGTGAACCATGTTCGATGCACCAAAACAACAAAAACCACCGCTGACGCATCGGCGATGGTTTTCCGGTCAGGTCCAGTTGCGTTACAGCTGTTTGGCTGCTTGCACCACAATATCATCCAATTCTGACGCACCATTTGCGGCAATATAATCCTTTAACCGTTGCCGCATGCCCGGTTCCCAAAAATCGCGCAGATGTGCGGCGACCTTGTCCGACTGATCTGTGCCGGGTTGGGTTTTGAAAAACGTGGCAATTTGATTGGCCATGCGGATCATTTTTTCGGGGGCCATGTTAGCTGTTTCCTTCTAGTCGGTGTGGATGGGCAAAACACACGGTTTGCCCCGCGCGCGTGATGGCGCACAATGTAATGTTCGCAGATTGCGCAAGGTCCAGCGCATGTGATGTCGGGGTTGATACCGCGATGATCATGCCACACCCCGCAAGTGCCGTTTTTTGCACCATTTCAACGGAAACCCGTGACGTTAACACAATGGCCCCCGTTGCCGGATCAACGCCTGACTGTCGCAATGCGCCAATCAATTTATCCAGCGCATTGTGGCGGCCCACATCTTCGCGCACGATGGTGATCCCGTGATCCCGCGTCAAGAATCCAGCCGCGTGGACACCATGTGTTACATCATGCAGAGGCTGTTGGCATTGCAAATCATCACAGGCCGATACAATCAGATCCGCTGGAAAATGGGCCGTATCATCGCCAACCCGTGGCAAAGTTCGAACCGCCTGATCCAGACTGTCAATTCCGCACAAACCACACCCTACAGGTCCCGCCATCGCACGTCGGCGGGCCAAAAATGGCTGGGCGGTTTCTTCGGTCAACCAAAACTGTGCCTCAACCCCGTTTGGATGATCGATGATGTCCAAGGATTCGATCTGCGCCATGTCGCTCAGGATCCCTTCGGTCAGGGCAAAGCCAATGGCGAAATCGCGCAGGTTGTCCGGTGTGGCCATCATCACGGCATGTGTTGTGCCATTTACGGACACCGCAACAGCCGTTTCATTCGGCACATCATATGCAACGGTGGCTTGCCCATCAGATGTGATGGACAAGCCCTGCGCCAGAACACTGGGCGCACGTGTCATGGTTTATTCCGCCGCGGGCAGGATACGCCGCGACTGGGCCGCTTGGGCGTTGTATTGCTCTTGCCAATCAGTTGGGCCGTTTGACGGGCTGACCTGAACGGCCGTCACCTTATATTCGGGGCAGTTGGTTGCCCAATCTGAATAATCGGTGGTAATCACATTGGCCTGCGTATCTGGGTGGTGGAATGTGGTATACACAACCCCCGGCGCCACACGGTCGGTAATTTTTGCCCGCAATGTGGTTTCGCCTGACCGTGATGCCAGTTTGATGAAATCGCCATCATTGATGCCGCGATTTTCCGCGTCATGGGGATGAATTTCCAACACGTCCTGATCATGCCAAACAACGTTATCGGTGCGACGCGTTTGTGCGCCGACGTTATACTGCGACAAAATCCGCCCCGTGGTCAGCAACAATGGGAACCGTGGACCCGTGCGTTCGTCGGTGGCCACATATTCGGTGACAATAAACCGCCCCTTGCCGCGCACAAATCCATCGACGTGCATCAATGGTGTACCATCGGGGGTGTTATCGTTACAAGGCCACTGAACCGATCCCTTTTGCTCAAGCAGATCATAGGTGACATTGGCGAATGACGGTGTGGTTGCCGCAATTTCCGCCATGATTTCGCTGGGGTGGGTGTAATTCCATCCCGCGCCCATGGCGTTGGCCAACATCTGGGTGATTTCCCAATCGGCATAGCCATTGCGCGGGGCCATCACGCGGCGTACGCGGTTGATCCGGCGTTCGGCGTTGGTAAATGTGCCATCCTTTTCCAAGAACGTCGATCCGGGCAGGAACACATGCGCATAGTTCGCGGTTTCATTCAAGAACAGATCATGCACGATCACGCATTCCATCGCGGCCAGACCTGCGGCCACATGTTTGGTATCGGGGTCAGATTGCAAGATATCTTCACCCTGACAATACAGCGCCTTGAACGTGCCATCAACGGCGGCATCCAACATGTTTGGAATGCGCAGACCGGGTTCAGGATCAATTTCAACGCCCCAAGCCGTTTCGAAAATATTGCGCACCTCGGGCAATTTGACATGGCGATAGCCGGGCAATTCGTGGGGGAACGACCCCATGTCACACGACCCCTGCACGTTATTTTGCCCGCGCAATGGGTTCACACCCACGCCACGGCGGCCAATGTTGCCTGTCAGCATGGCCAGGTTGGCAATCCCCATAACGGTCGTGGACCCTTGGCTATGTTCGGTCACGCCCAGGCCATAGTAAATCGCACCATTGCCACCTGTCGCAAACAAACGCGCCGCGGCACGCAATTCAGCGGCGGGGACACCCGTCAACAATTCGGTGGCCTCGGGGCTGTGGCGATCTTGGGATACGAATTCGGCGTATTCTTGGAATTCGTTCCAGTCACAGCGGGTCTGAATGAACTCTTGGTCCATCAAACCTTCGGTCACGATGGTATGGGCCAATGCGGTCACGACGGCCACGTTGGTGCCGGGCTGCAGTTGCAGGTGATGCGATGCCGCAATATGCGCCGATTTCACCAAATCAATGCGGCGTGGGTCGATCACGATCAATTTCGCCCCTGCGCGCAGACGTTTTTTCAAACGCGACGCAAAAACAGGGTGACCATCGGTTGGGTTGGCCCCAATGACAATGACAACATCCGTATGTTCCACGCTGTCAAAATCCTGCGTCCCAGCGGATGTACCAAATGTTTGGCCCAAACCGTAACCGGTGGGCGAATGGCACACGCGGGCGCAGGTGTCTGTGTTGTTGTTTTTGAACACCGCGCGGGTCAGTTTTTGCACCAAAAACGTCTCTTCGTTGGTGCAGCGGCTGGATGTAATCACACCTGTCGATTTGCGACCGTATTTTTCGGTAATGCCGCGCAGTTTATCCGCGGTGAATGTCAGGGCTTCGTCCCATGATACCTCGCGCCAAGGTTCGTCAATGCTGTCACGGATCATCGGGTTCAAGATGCGGTCTTTGTGGTTGGCATATCCATAGGCAAAGCGCCCTTTGACGCAGGAATGACCGCGGTTCGCTTTGCCGTTTTTGAACGGCACCATGCGCACCAACTGGTCGCCCTGCATTTCCGCCTTGAACGAACAGCCCACCCCGCAATAGGCACAGGTTGTCACCACGGATCGTTCCGGCGTTCCCAGTTCGATCACTGATTTTTCCTGCAATGTGGCCGTTGGACAGGCCTGCACACAGGCCCCACAGCTGACACAATCCGATGTCAGGAAATTATCCAGTGGCCCACCGGGCGACACACGGCTGTCAAACCCGCGCCCTTCGATGGTTAGGGCAAAGGTGCCCTGCACCTCTTCGCAGGCGCGCACACAGCGGTTACAGACGATACATTTTGACGGATCATATGTGAAATATGGGTTGCTGTCGTCTTTGCATTGCCATTCTGGATTGGCTTGGCCAGATGTGTTGCGCACGGCGAAATGGTTGGCCAATTCACCACCCTCGGGCGCCTGATACCGCACATCACGCAGGCCCACGGCCCCCGCCATATCCTGCAGTTCGCAATCGCCGTTTGCCGCACAGGTCAAACAATCCAGCGGGTGATCAGAAATATAAAGCTCCATCACGCCTTTGCGGATTTTGCGGATTTTTTCCGACTGCGTATGCACCACCATGCCCGGGGCCACTGGTGTTGTGCAGGACGCAGGTGTGCCCCGACGCCCTTCGATTTCGACGACACACAACCGGCAGGATCCAAATGCCTCAAGGTTGTCTGATGCGCATAGCTTGGGCACCTGAATATCGGCCAGGGCCGCCGCACGCATCACAGATGTCCCTGCGGGGACAGTCACATCAAACCCATCGATGGTTAATGTTACCGGTTCACCATGGGCCGCGGGGGTGCCCAGATCACGATCATCATCCCAAGGAATTATAAAATCTTTCATTCTGCGGCCTCTTTATGGGTAGCAAAGTCATCAGGGAAATGGGTCAGCGCGGACATAACGGGGAATGGCGTAAACCCACCCAACGCGCAAAGTGACCCGTCTTTCATTGTTTCACATAGGTCGGTCAGCAATTCGGTGGCACTGCTGTCACCTTGGGCAATCCGGTCGATGGTTTCGACACCGCGCACCGCACCGATCCGGCAGGGTGTGCATTTGCCACAGCTTTCAACCGCGCAGAATTCCATCGCAAAGCGGGCCATTTTCAGCATATCCGCGCTGTCATCAAACACCACCATGCCTGCGTGCCCGATCAAGCCGCCGTTTTGGTCAAACTCTTCGTACCCCATGGGGGTGTCAAATTTCGACACAGGCATATAGGCACCCAAGGGCCCGCCAACTTGTACCGCCTTGACCGGACGACCCGATGCGGTGCCGCCGGCAATGTCATTCACAACCTCGCCCAATGTGGTGCCAAAGGCGGTTTCAAACAAACCACCCTGTTTGACGTTGCCCGCAATCTGCAATGTCACCGTACCGCGCGACCGCCCCACGCCAAAGCTGGCATAATGGTCAGCACCCTTTTCGAAAATCACAGGGACAGATGCCAGCGAAATCACGTTATTGACCACCGTTGGACGGCCCAAGAACCCCTCAAGCGCGGGCAAGGGCGGTTTGGCGCGCACGATACCACGCTTGCCCTCTAGGGAATTTAGCAAGGACGTTTCTTCGCCACAGACATAGGCACCGGCACCCACGCGAATTTCCATATCGAAATCGCGGTCAGATCCCAAAATACCACGACCCAACACGCCCGCCTGACGCGCCGCGTCAACCGCGGCCCGCATCACGCGGATGGCCACGGGATATTCCGAACGCAGGTACACATACCCGCGGGTGGCCCCAACGCCAACGCCAGCGATGGCCATTCCCTCGATCAGGGACAGGGGGTCGCCCTCCATAATCATACGGTCGGCAAATGTACCACTGTCGCCTTCGTCGGCGTTACAGACGATATATTTCTGATCTGCCTGCGCCTCGGACACGGTTTTCCATTTGATCCCGGTGGGGAACCCCGCACCGCCGCGACCGCGCAGACCGGATTTTGTCACCTCGTCCACGATTTCGGATTGGGACATCCCCAAGGCACGGCGCAGCCCCGCCAAGCCACCATGCGCCTGATAATCCGCTACATCCAGTGGATCAACAATGCCACAACGCGCAAATGTCAGACGGGTTTGACGCGCCATAAAGGGAATATCCGCAACGGCCCCAAGGCTGGGCAATTTGCCATCCAATAAATCCGCAGCTTGGTCCGGGGACACAGGGCCATAGCCGATGCGGCCCTGATCTGCTTCGACCTCGACCAGAGGTTCCAGCCAAACCATGCCATGTGATCCATTGCGCACGATTGTGACATCGATCCCACGCGCGGCCGCTTGGGTCGCGATGTTGTGGGCCAGTTCATCCGCGCCCAAGGCCACGGCGACACTGTCTAAAGGAACATAGATTTTCATGCGCCAGCCCCTTTCAGGATATCGTCCATTTTTGCATCATCCACACGGGCCACCACGCGGTCATCCACCATAACGGCCGGACCACAGGCGCATAGGCCCAAACAATAGACGGGTTCAATCGTCACATTTCCATTTTGTGTCGTTTGATGCCAATCCAGACCCAGTTTTTTCAATGTCGATTCTGCCAAAGCATCCGCACCCACCGATTGACAGGCCTCGGCACGACAGATTTTAACAATATGTTTGCCAGCAGGATTATCACGAAAATCGTGGTAAAAGCTGATGACACCATGCACCTCAGCCTTGGTGATATTCAGGGCATCCGCAATCAAATCACGCGCGCGCGCAGGGATATGACCAAACGCATGCTGCAGTGCGTGCAAAATAGGCAGCATCGGCCCTTCTAGGCTTAGGTGTTGGTCGATGATGTGACGCAAATCATCGTCAGAGTAGTTAAGTTCAGTCATGACAGGCCTTTTCATGGTTTGGTCTGTCATGCTGGCGATTACGCATCAAATCAATATCATTATTTCGTTATTTGATAGAAATCTTCTATCAAATAGGGTGCAAAAAATCCCGCACTCGGGCGGGATTTTTAAGGTTTATTCGTCCAAGAAACTGCGCAGTTTGCGCGATCTGCTGGGGTGTTTCAATTTCCGCAGGGCTTTCGCTTCGATCTGGCGGATGCGTTCGCGGGTCACGCTGAATTGTTGGCCCACCTCTTCCAACGTGTGGTCCGTGTTCATCCCGATCCCAAAGCGCATACGCAAAACGCGTTCTTCGCGTGGGGTCAGCGACGACAAAACGCGGGTTGTCGTTTCCTTCAGGTTTTCCTGAATGGCGCTGTCCAACGGCAAAATCGCATTTTTGTCCTCGATGAAATCGCCCAGTTGGCTGTCTTCTTCGTCGCCGATCGGGGTTTCCAGTGAAATCGGTTCCTTGGCGATCTTCATCACTTTGCGGACCTTTTCCAATGGCATTTGCAGTTTTTCTGCCAATTCCTCGGGCGTGGGTTCGCGGCCAATTTCGTGCAACATCTGGCGACCCGTGCGCACCAGTTTGTTGATCGTTTCGATCATGTGCACAGGAATACGGATGGTCCGCGCCTGATCCGCAATGGATCGCGTGATGGCCTGACGGATCCACCATGTCGCATAGGTCGAAAATTTATAGCCGCGGCGGTATTCGAATTTATCGACCGCCTTCATCAAACCAATGTTGCCCTCTTGGATCAGATCCAAGAATTGCAGACCGCGGTTTGTATATTTCTTCGCAATCGAAATCACCAAACGAAGGTTGGCCTCGACCATTTCTTTCTTGGCTTGACGGGCTTCTTTTTCGCCCTTTTGCACCTGGGATACGATACGGCGGAATTCCGAAATATCCAAACCAACATACTGACCGACCTGCGCCATATCTGATCGCAGATCCTCAGCTTTTTCGCGGGACCGTTCGATGAACATTTGCCAGCCGCGACCCGATTTTTCGGCCATCCGGTCCAACCAATTCGGATCCAATTCATACCCGCGATATTCATCGATAAATTCGCGACGGTTGATCCGGGCCTGATCGGCCAATTTCACCATGCTGCTGTCGATCTGCATGATACGGCGGTTGATGCCATAGAGCTGGTCGATCAATGCCTCAATCCGGTTATTGTGCAAATGCAATTCGTTCACCAACTGCACAATTTCATAGCGCAGCGATTGATAGGTCTGCTCCTCGGAATCGCTGAACCGGTCACCTTCGTTCAGGGTGGCGGAAATACGGCTGTCTTGCATTTCGGACAACCGTTCATAATCAATCGCAATCCGTTCCAGCGTTTCCAAAACGCGCGGCTTTAGTGCAGCCTCCATCGCGGCCAAGGACATGTTCGACTGATCATCATCGTCGTCATCATCATCAGACGAAATCGGATTGCCGTCTGCGTCATATTCGGGTTCGTCAGACTTGGCTTGATCTGAATTGGTGTTGATCTTGCTGGCGTCTAGGACGCTTTCCACGCCCCCCTCTTCGCCATCCATTTGGTTACCAAAGGTCGCCTCAAGGTCGATCACATCGCGCAACAAAATATCTTCGTTTAGCAATTCTTCACGCCAGATGGTGATCGCTTGGAACGTCAGCGGGCTTTCGCAAAGGCCCATGATCATCGTGTTACGACCGGCCTCGATCCGCTTGGCAATGGCGATTTCGCCCTCGCGGCTTAGCAGTTCGACAGATCCCATTTCGCGCAGATACATGCGCACAGGATCATCCGTGCGATCCAGTTTTTCCGTTTCAGACGACGCAACGGCAACATCCTTGTTACCGGTCGTGACCAATTCGGTCGCGCCCTGATCTTCGTCCTCGGCATCTTCATCCTCGATGATGTTGATGCCCATTTCGGACAACATCGACATCACATCTTCGATTTGTTCAGACGAAACCTGATCAGGTGGCAGCACGGTGTTCAGCTGGTCATAGGTAATGTACCCGCGTTCGCGCGCCTCGGCGATCATCCGCTTGACCTGGGCCTGACTCATATCAAGAGAGATTTCGCCGTCTTGATCCTGAGTCTTTTTGTCGTCTTCGTCTGCAGCTGCCATTCCGTCTTCCTTTACCGGGCGCGTGATTCGCGTGATAGAATCATTACCCTTTCAATTCGATTCGCGCACCCGTCTGAGGCCGTTTTTTTGGGGATTTGCGCAAATTTTCTGTTAATTTTTCTTGCTATACGTGATTGTTTTTAACAAAGCGTCAAGTTTATCGCGTTCTTCGCGATTGATTCGTGCGCCATTTTCCCCCAGATCATAATGCGCCGTGTCCTCTTGGTCTGGGCGCGTGGCACGATTGCGCGCATCCGCCGCCTGCCCCAGACGATAAAACATCACATCGTCCAATTCATCCGGGCTGATTGATGTAAATTCGTTTAATTCCGCACGCAATCCACGGTCTGTGGCCATTTTGGCCAGCTCTTCTTGCAATGTCAGGCGCGCAATTTCCAAATCCCCTGCCCGTCGCAGCGTCGGAACAACACTAAGGTGGCTTTGCCGAAACAGGTTTTCAAGGGCAGCGGCCCCTAAATTTTGGGACACCAATTCGTTTGCTGCCTGTTCATCCGCCGGAACATGCGTCACCAATAACCGCAAAATCGCGGCATGGTCGGCGTGATCAAAATCAATCATGACCAATTCATCCAAAAATTCCGGAATGATTTGCGGCGTTTTGATCAAGACTGCGGCAATGACAGCTTCGCGTAGGTATTGCGCCACATCCTCTTGGGATTGAACCAAGGCCGATGCCCGCGTGGTGGGCTGCGCCTTGGCCACAGTCGGTTTGGCGCGAAATCCACCCGAGGGGGCAGACCTGAAATGCGCCCAGCGCAGATCCTTGATCGCCTGCACATAATGGGAAAACAGGGTTTTATCTTTGATCTGGTGCAGCGCATCACTTAGGCGTTTATCCAAGGCCGCGCGGCGATCGGGGCTGTCAAAATTCTGGCCCTCGGTTTCGCGCTGCCACAGCAGTTCAACCAATGGCATCGCCTGATCCAATACGGTTTGAACTGCGCCGGGCCCCTTGGCACGGATCAGATCATCGGGATCCTGCCCCTCGGGCATTAGGGCAAAGCGCAGCGCGCGGCCCGTTTGCAAATGCGGCAAGGACAGATCCATCAAACGATAGGCTGCGCGCAGCCCCGCCTTGTCCCCATCCAGGGCGATGATCGGTTCAGGACTGATTTGCCAGACCATATTCAACTGGTTTTCGGTAATGGCGGTGCCCAGTGGCGCGACAGCGCCTTCAAAACCGGCCAAACACAGGGCAATCACATCCATATACCCTTCGGCCACGATCAGGGGTTGCCCACGGCCCACCGCGCCCCGCGCAGGGGCATGGTTGTACAGGCTGCGCCCCTTGTCAAACAACATGGTTTCGGGGGAGTTCAGGTATTTCGCCCGCGCGTTCGGGTCCATTGATCGCCCACCAAAGGCGATGCAGCGCCCGCGTGCGTCGCGAATTGGGAACATGATCCGGCCGCGAAACCGATCATAGGGCTGTCCGCCGTCATCCGGTTTTATGCACATGCCTGTATCAATCAAATCCTGCACCGCAATGCCGCGCCCTGTCAAAGCTTGCAAAATGCCATCGCGCGAATTGGGGGCAAAGCCGATTTCGAACCGATCCAAGGCGGCGGCATCCAAACCGCGTTTGGCCAAATACTGCCGCGCATTTTCTGCCACGGCGGTTTTCAGTGACATGCGGAAAAACTTGACTGCCTCCTCCATCACATCAGCCAACTGGGTCCGACGATCGGCGCGTTCACGGGCTTTGGGGTCGGCTTGGGGCATGGTCATGCCCGCCTCGCGTGCCAATAATTCAACCGCCTCCATAAAACCGACATTTTCGGTTTCTTTGACAAAACCGATCACATCGCCCTTGGCTTGGCAGCCGAAACAGTAATAAAAACCTTTGCCATCATCGACATGAAAGGACGCGGTTTTTTCATGGTGAAACGGGCAAGGGGCCCACATGTCGCCTTTGCCTTGATTGGATTTGCGACGATCCCACATAACTTTGCGCCCCACCACTGTTGACAGGGTGACGCGTGTTCGTAACTCATCCAAGAATCCGGGTGGCAGGCTCATGCCCTAAATATCGGTGCTGTTGCGGTCAGAGTCCAGATGCCAACGCAAATATCATTGATGCCCGAACGCATGGACCGATGCCATGGCGCGGGTGATTTCATGAACAATGCTATGGACCATGGACCGAAACCCGTAAATATCGACAGCGGTTTCCGACAGGCGGTGATAGGCCACATTGGCATGCACCAGCTGGCTGCGCGCCACATGCCCCCGCCCAAAGTTGGCCCAGCGCAAATCAACAGGGGCCAGTCGGGCCAGAACATCGTCAATCCGATCGCCCGACAGTCGCAATTGACACCAGCCATCCGACAAATCAACCACAGCCGCATGTTGGGCCAAACTGGCATCCGGCGCAGGGCCCACCAACACAACGCTGGCCCCAAACCAAATGGCGCGGGCCCCATCCCGCCCAGTGACACGATTGACCGCAGGCAGAGCCATCCCATGCGCCGATTTCAATGCAGCCGACAATGCATCCGACTGCCCCCGATAGGCGGCCAGTGATGTGATATGATCGGGGCAAATTTCACATAGCTCTAGCGTTCCATATGTGACGGGCAACACACCTTGGGTTGCTGATATTGGCGACAAATTAACCACGCAGGCGTCCTCCCTCTGGATCAAATGCGATGGGATGGATCACCTCGCACAGGGTTTCAACATCGCGCAGATGATCAACCATTTTCACACGGTCCCCGATACGATCAGGCCCGTTTTTCAAAAACCCCAGACCAATCGAATGCCCCAATGTTGGTGAATAACAGGCCGATGTAATGTACCCTTGGTCATTTACACGCACCGCCTCATCATCAGGGTTAAACAAATGGGCACCCGCCAAAATTTGTTTCACATCGCCCACAGGTTTTAACCCGACCAAGCGCGGCCGCATCGGATCGGTCAATCCGGGACGGGCGGCCATGGTTTTGCCGATGCAATCTTTCTTGGGGCTGATCATTTTTTCCATACCGATATCAAACGCAGTGGTGCGACCATTGATTTCGGCATGGGTGATAAACCCTTTTTCAATGCGCAGAACGTTCAGCGCCTCCATACCATAGGGGCCGCCGCCCAGTGTTTCGGCGCGCGCACACAATTCACGAAACAGCGCATCGCCATATCGCGCAGGCACGGCCAATTCGAACCCCAGTTCACCGCTGAATGAAATGCGGAACAGACGCCCCTGAACCGACCCCAGTGTCACAGGACCACAGGCCATAAAGGGCCAGGTTTCATTATCCAGCGGCTGATCCACAACACCGCGCAACAATTCCCGCGCCTTGGGTCCAGCGATTGCAAATTGGGCCCAATGGTCGGTCACCGATTGAATATGAACATCCCATTCGGGATGCAATGCCTGCATCACAAAATCCAAATGGCGCATGACCAGTCCCGCCGCGGCGGTTGTCGTGGTCATCACGTAATGGGTTTCCCCCAATCGCGCGGTGGTGCCATCGTCCAAGACATGGCCATCTTCGCGCAGCATCAATCCGTATCGGGTGCGCCCAATTTTAAGGGTGGAAAATGTATTGGTATATACAAAATCCAACAGTTTGGCCGCATCAGGTCCCTGAATGTCAATTTTGCCCAAGGTGGATACATCGCAAATACCAACAGCATTGCGCACCATCTGCACCTCTCGGTCGCAGGATTGCCGCCATGTGGTTTCCCCTGCAATCGGGAAATAACTGGGGCGATGCCATAGGCCTGCCTCAATAAAGGGGGCGCCGCGGTCCACCGACGCCTGATGTGATGTGGTAAAGCGTTCAGGCGCGAACCCTTTGTCCTGGCCCACCTGCCCCATCGCCGCAATTGACACGGGCGCAAAGGGTGGGCGGAATGTTGTTGTGCCTGTTTCAGGGATCCCACGCCCCGTGACATCGGCCAATATGGCCAAGGCCGCAACATTCGAATTTTTGCCCTGATCGGTTGCCATCCCCTGGGTCGTATAGCGTTTCATATGTTCGACCGACCGGAAATTTTCCTGCGCGGCCTGTTTGATGTCCTTGACCGTCACATCATTTTGGAAATCTAGCCAAGCCCGCCCTTTGCCTGCAACGGCCCAAAGGGGGCTGATCTGATAGCTGGCCCCTTCGGCCCGTGGTGCGGACAGTTGCGGGGCGGTGCGTCCCAAATCGGCAATCACGGCCGATGCCACATCAATACCGGATTGCAGACAGTCCTGTGTTGACATATGGCCCGCGGCCGAT
>BB_Man_B_Liq_inBBDRAFT_1000048_pt1 | contig 17911 bp, 17 predicted proteins | sample BBManParaguerPR_4_FD_10244 | JGI IMG/M metagenome (IMG submission 10244) | reverse complement strand
AGAAAAACAGGTTGTTCTGAGATTTGAATGCTTATCCAAATAATGAAAGTAGAAGCTATTACGAGTATTGCTATATTTATAATTTGATTAGATCTGAGTAAATCTTCAACAAAAATAGCTAGACCAATTAAAAAGACTGCAGATGCAATTAAACTACCTAACCAATAAGGCTGAAGCATGTCTGAGTTTGTTACCAAACCCCATACAATCGAAAGCGAAATTAAAAATAATCCAAAAGCCCAAATTTCTAAATTTGGAAATAACAAGTTTCCTACTGAACCAAATACAAAAGCAGTATTTAAAAACAAAGCTCCATGTTGCAATATAAATTTAGTTTTGAAATATAAAAACGTTGTATAAATCATCGCAGTAAGAGAGATAATTAAAAATAAAATTTCTTCACTCAAATCAGTAATATTTAGAGAATTTGTGATGTTAAAAGTAAAAATTAAAAAAGCAACAAAACTTACTAAGGAACCGAAATAAAGTACAGAAGAGACTCTTTCTGTTGAGTTAAAAATAAAGATTTTATTATCCTTGCTTTTTTCACTATAGGATCCAGCAAAATTCAGAAATATTGTCACGATTCCTAAAAATAATAACTGTGCCCAGTACGCAAGATTATCCCAAATTAATGGAAGAGTTCCTAGGAGTCCCGAAAGAACAAATAGGCCTCCAATTAAAGTTATTGTTTTTGCAATTCTAGATTTATATGTTGAATTATTTTGATCATTNTTTTCAAATTCAAGAATATTTTCATAAGTTTCTTGATTAATTAAATTATTTTCAAGCCACAAAGATAACTGTTCTCGAATATTTTTGTTCACGATATATACAATAAACTATTGAAAATTAAACTTACTAATATTTTTATTTACTCTAGAATTTATAAAGACTAAGTAAGCCGAGATGCCCGAGCGGCCAAAGGGAGCAGACTGTAAATCTGCCGGTTATGCCTTCGTAGGTTCGAATCCTACTCTCGGCACTATTGCCCTCTTAGCTCAGTTGGTAGAGCACTTCCATGGTAAGGAAGAGGTCTCCGGTTCAAGCCCGGAAGAGGGCTCAAAACTGGAATAGTTTTGGCGGCGTAGCTCAGTTGGTAAGAGCGCACGACTCATAATCGTGAGGTCGGCAGTTCAAGTCTGCCCGCCGCTACTAGTTAAAAAAGGAGAAAAAGATGGCTTCGGATAAGAGACCACCTTTAACGATGGTTTGCACAGAATGCAAAGCTCAAAACTATGTAACTACAAAGAACAAGACTAATGTTCCAGATAGAATGGAATTTAATAAATATTGTCCTAAATGTAGATCTCATAAGTTACATAGAGAAAAAAGATAGCATTTTCTACTTTAAATAATTATNCTTAAATCTGAATGAGTAATGTATCTAAATTGAATGATTACAGTAAAGAAATATCTAATTCTGAGTTAGTAAAAAAATCACAGCTTGGGGATAGATCAGCTTTTGAGCAACTTGTATTAAGACACCAAGAACTTGTATTTTCTTTAGCCTATAAATTAACTGGAAATAGAGAAATGGCCAATGATGTTGCACAAGAAGCTTTTATCAGGGCCTGGAAGGCAATAGAAAAGTTTAGAGGTGACTCTACATTTAGTACCTGGATTTACAGAATTACTGTTAATACTGCATGGACATTAAGAAAAAAAGCAAAAAAGCATAACACATTAAATATTGACGATACATATGAGCCTATTGTTATAGATGAAAAAAAAGATCCAGAAATGGTAGCAATTAATTCAGATTTATCATCAGTACTTTCTAAGGCATTAAATAATTTACCCGTAGAACAGAGAATTATTGTTGAGTTAAAAAATATAGAAGGTCGATCTCACAAAGAAATTGCAGATTATTTGGACATTAGTGTTACTGCTGCAAAGGTTCGTCTTCACAGAGCACATCAAAAACTGCGTCAAATACTAGAGGATGTTGAAAGATGAGAAATTTGATAGAAAATCTTAAAACTAAGCTTGTATGTAGAAGAACTAGAACAAAAATGTTGTCTTCTTATTTAAGTAGTGATTATTTTGGATTTAATGAAAATACTCATGCTTCTTCATGTATCAAGTGTCAGGTTTCAGGAAAAAGGTATAAAGCTTTTAAAGATGAATTTGAAAAAGAAGTCAATCAAGAGGTAGAAGTACCAGAAGATTTTGCTTCAAAAGTGATGTCGTCTTTGGATAAAAAAGTAAAAACTACTACAAGTAAGAGCACAAAAATAATATTATTGACATTGCTCGGAATATTATCAATTGTATTTTTAATATTTGGGTACAAACGCTCGTCTAGCAAATTAGAGGAAGAGCTTTAACTAAGGGGTGTAGCTCTAATTGGCAGAGCGACGGTCTCCAAAACCGTAGGTTGTGAGTTCGAGTCTCACCGCCCCTGCAGAGGTAGATTATGAATGATATGAATAGAGAAATGAGAAGGATGAACGAGCGTGAAGAGCGCTTGGCAAAAAAAGCTGATAGAAATGTCGGAAGATATCAAACTGGTGAAAAGCCTTCAAGATTTAAAAGAATTGCAAACTATCTTGGTGAAGTAAGAACTGAATTAAAAAGAGTCAATTGGCCAACTAGTTCAACTTTGTATGCATTTACTGTTGTAACAATTGTTACTATTGGGTTTTTTACTTTTTTTATTTTTGGAATGGACTTTAGTTTTAAAAATACTTTGATTAACCTATTATCTTTCGGAGAATAAATGACAGAAGATTTAATAACAAAAGAAGATGCTTTAGAAAACAATTCTGAAGAAATTATCGAAGAAGAGGTTGAGGAAGTAGTTGCACCTTCACATCCTTACGATTTGCCTGGTGAATGGTTCGTTTTAAATGCGCAATCAGGTCATGAAAAAAAAGTAAAAACAAATATTTTAACAAGAATTAAGAACCTCCATTTAGATGATAGAGTCTACGACGTAGTAATACCTACGGATGAAGTTGTTGAAATTCGTAATGGTAAAAAAGTTAATTTAGAAAAGAAAACTTTCCCAGGTTATGTACTTGTAAGGATGGACTTAGATGAGACCACTTGGTACGAAATAAGAAATACACCATCAATTATAGGCTTTGTTGGATCTGGTAAAAGACCTATTCCATTATCTAGAAGAGAAGTCGAAAGAATATTAGGTTCAAACGAAGAAGTAGAAGTTAAGAAAGAATCTCCTAAATTTAAACCAGACTTTGAAGTCGGAGAAACTGTTAGAGTAACTACTGGACCATTTGCAGACTTCAATGGAATTATTGAAGAAATTAATTTAGATCAATCAAAAGTCACAGTTTTAGTTAATATATTTGGACGAGAAACTCCTGTAGAGCTTGGCTTTACAGATATAGTAAAGAATTAGGAAAAGGATTATGGCTAAACCAGTAAAAGCATTATTGAAGTTACAAATACCTGGAGGCGGCGCAACACCAGCTCCACCTGTTGGTTCCGCTCTTGGACAATATGGGGTTAATATCATGGATTTTGTCCAAGCTTTCAATAATGATACTGCAAGCAGACAAGGCGAAACTGTACCAGTTGAGATCACTATCTATGAAGATAACTCATTTACTTTTGTGACAAAAACAGCTCCAGCTTCTTATTTAATTAAGAAAGCTATTGGGTTGGACTCAGGCTCAGCTGAGCCACATAAAGTAAAAGTAGCATCAATTACTAGAGATCAGCTCAAGTCTATAGCAGAAGCAAAAATGGAAGATTTGAACGCAAATGACATCGATGCAGCTATAAATATTATTGCAGGCACTGCTCGTTCTATGGGGGTTACTGTAGACAAGTAACAATTAAATTTTGGGAGATAAATTCGTTAGTACCAAAGGAGAAAAATGAAAAAATATAGTAAAAAACACACTCAGTCTCAATCAGTAATTCCTACAGATGAGATATCTAAAGAAGAAGCAATAAAGCTTTGTAAAGAAATTGCTACAGCAAAATTTGATGAATCTATTGATGTTGCCTTTTCACTGGGAATAGACCCAAAAAATGCAGAAGAAAATATTCGAACAACCGTTTCTCTTCCAAACGGTACTGGTAAAGAAGTTAAAATCGCTGTTTTCGCTGGTGGAGAAGCTTTGTCTGAAGCAGAAAAAGCAGGAGCAGATATTGTAGGTGGGAAAGAGTTAGCGACAAAAGTTTCATCTGAACAAAAATTAGATGTAGACATCGTAATCTCAACTCCTGAAATGATGGCTGAGGTTGGTCAGCTAGGAAAAATACTAGGTCCTAAAGGGCTTATGCCTAATCCAAAAACCGGTACAGTCACTCCAAATGTGGCAAAAGCAGTTGAAGATTTTAAAAAAGGAAAAGTTGAAATGAAAAATGACAAAAATGGTAATGTTCACATTTCAATTGGAAAAGCATCTTTTGAGGATGGTCAACTATTAGAAAACTTTAATGAAGTTATTGCTGAGGTAAATAAAGCAAAGCCAGCTTCCTCAAAAGGTGAGTATATTAAAAACGTACATATTTCATCAACAATGAGCCCATCTATTAAAGTTGACGTAAATATTTAAAATTTTATTGTATTTAATTTGAATATCAGTTTATATTTAAGTTTGACAATTTAAACCAAAGACCGTTAGTAAGAAAATAAACCTAACGCAGGTAATCTGACTGGTCCTTGGTATGCAAGGATTTTTTTATGGTAAGAAAAGATAAAGTACAAGCTGTTGCAGATCTTGAAAACTTGTTCGAGTCTGCAAATGCACTAGTGCTTGCTGAATACAGAGGTTTGTCTGTAACTCAGCAAACTCAATTAAGAAGAAAGCTTAGAGATGCAGGAGCTTCTTTCAATGTAGTAAAAATGACACTCGCCAAAAGAGCTGCAGAAAATGTTGGTCTCAAAGATTTGGACGAATATTTTTCTGGACCAACAGGAATTACAGTAATTGAGTCAGATCCTGTAGAAGCTGCAAAAGTTTTAAAAGAGTTTTCAAAAGAAAATGAAGCATTTGTTGTTAAAGGTGGAATTCTTAATTCAGAACCTTTAACTGTAGATCAAATCAATGTTCTTGCAAACATAGAACCACGAGATGTTCTGTTAGCAAAAATTGCAGGCGGCTTTAATGCTCCATTAACAAAACTAGCTGCTGGAGCTAAAGCTGTACTTAATAAAGCAGGATATGCTTTTTCTGCTCTTGCAGAACAAAAAGAATCAAACGGTGAGGTTTCTGAAGTATCAAATGATAAAAATGAAGATACTTCTGAAGAAGTTAAAAAAGAGGAGGAATAACTAATGGCTAAAATGACTACTGATGAGTTGCTAGGCGTCTTTGAGGAGATGACTGTACTCGAGTTAAAAGAATTTTTAGATGCATTTGAAGAGAAATTCGATGTTACTGCTGCAGCACCTGTAGCTGTTGCTGCTGCACCAGCTGCTGGAGGAGATGATGCGGGGGCAGGCGCAGAGAAGGATTCTTTTGATGTTGTACTTGCAGATGCAGGAGCACAAAAAATTCAAGTTATTAAAGAAGTAAGAGGTTTAACTAATCTTGGCTTAAAAGAAGCTAAAGAATTGGTCGACGGTGCACCATCAGACATATTAACTGGTGCTTCTAAAGAAGATGCTGACAAAGCAAAAGAAGCTTTAGAGGGTGCTGGCGCAACTGTAGAATTAAAATAATTTTATAATTATTTGTTTACTTAAATAGATAAGACTAATATACTCTACCTTTCGGGTAGCTGTTATTTAATTTTTGAGGAGGCTCGTTGTCCGCTGTTCAGAATTCTAGACTTTCATTTGCAAAAATTCCTAAAGTTCTAGACATTCCAGATTTATTAATTATACAAAAAGATTCTTTCAAATGGTTTATGGAAGAAGGCTTAAATGATATTCTTACTGAAATTTCTCCAATTGAAGATTTTTCAGGACGTTTTTCTTTAGAATTTTTAAATCATTATTTTGAAGAACCACTCAAATCTCTTGAAGATTGCAAAATTACTGACTCCACATATTCACAGCCATTATATGTAACTGCGCAATTTCTAGATAGAGAGACTGGACAAATAAAACAACAAACAGTTTTCTTAGGTGATTTTCCAATCATGACAGATACAGGAACTTTTATTATCAATGGAACAGAGAGAGTTATTGTTAGCCAATTGGTACGTTCACCAGGTGTGTATTTTTCTCAAGAAATAGATAAAACTTCTGACAAAGAAGTATTTATTGGAAAAATGATACCAGGCAGAGGTGCATGGTTAGAGTTCGATACTGACAAAAGAGATACACTAGGTGTTCGAGTTGACAGAAAAAGAAGACAGCATATTACAAGCTTCTTAATGGCACTTGATATCATTGAGTCGAAAGAAGAAGCAATTGAACTACTAGGGGATTATCCATCAGTTCACAATACAATTGAAAGAGATCCTGATACTTCTAGAGAAGCAGCATTAATAGACCTCTACAGAAAACTAAGACCTGGTGAGCCAGCAACTGTTGAATCCGCTAGAAATCTTGTTAAGCAAATGTTTTACACTCCTAAACGATATGATTTAACAAAAGTTGGTAGATATAAAGTTGAGCAAAAACTTGGTCGTCAATACGGCGAAAAAGACGCTGAAAATTATACAACTGAAGATGACGGAATGCTCAGAATTGAAGACATGATTGACTCCATCAAATATGTTATTGCACTACATGCTGGAGAAGAATCATTTATAAATAATAAAGGAAAAGAAATTTCCGTAAAACTTGATGACATTGATCATTTTGGAAATAGAAGAATAAGGACTGTTGGAGAATTAGTTCAAAATCAAGTAAGAGTTGGATTAAGTAGGTTAGAAAGAGTTGTTAGAGAAAGAATGACGACACAAGAACCTGAAGCTATAACACCACAATCCCTAATTAACATAAGACCAATCCAGGCATCTTTGAAAGAATTTTTTGGAACAAGCCAATTAAGCCAGTTTATGGATCAACCTAACCCTATTGCTGGTTTAACACATAGAAGAAGGTTATCTGCTTTGGGACCAGGTGGTCTTTCAAGAGAAAGAGCTGGTTTCGAAGTTCGAGATGTTCACCCTTCTCATTATGGCAGAATGTGCCCAATCGAAACACCTGAAGGTCCAAATATTGGACTAATTGGTACATTAGCAACATACGGAAGAGTTAATGCGTTTGGTTTTATTGAAACACCATATTGGAAAGTTGAAGATGGTGTAGTTAAAACAACCAAGGCAGTTTATCTTACTGCTGCACAAGAAGATGAGTTCACTATTGCACAAGCAAATGCACCATTAAATGAAAATGGAACTTTTCAAAATAAAAGAGTCCTAGCACGTCAAAATGGTGGCGAAGTTTCTTTTGTTTCAGATAAAGAAATTGATTATATGGATGTAAGTCCTAAGCAAATCTGTTCAGTAACTACCGCATTGATTCCTTTCTTAGAACATGACGATGCAAACAGAGCATTAATGGGATCTAACATGCAGAGACAGGCTGTGCCTCTAGTGAAAACAGAAGCTCCTTATGTTGGTACAGGTATGGAAGAAAATGTAGCAAGAGACTCTGGTGAAGCTTTAATATCTAATGTTTCTGGAACAGTTGAAGAAGTATCTGGCGATGAAATTGTTGTTAAAGAAGACGGAACCAATAAAAAACATAGATACGAAGTCCTTAAGTTTAAAAGATCAAATCAGGCAACAAGCTGGAATCAAAAACCACTTGTTAGGGTAGGAACAAAAGTTAAGCCAGGAGATGTCTTAGCAGATGGTCCTAGTACCCAAGGTGGAGAGCTTGCTTTAGGTAAAAACTTATTAGTTGGTTATATGCCATGGGACGGTTATAACTTTGAGGATTCGATTGTAATTTCAGAAAGATTAGTAAAAGAGGATGTATTAACATCTGTGCATATTGCCGAACATGAAATTGAAGCAAGAGATACGAAGCTCGGAGAAGAAGAAATAACAAGAGATATTCCTAATGTTGCTGAAGAAGTTTTAATGGATCTTGATGAAATGGGAATTGTTAGAATTGGCGCAGAGGTTTCACCTGGTGATTATTTGGTGGGTAAAGTTACACCAAAAGGTGAAACAGAACTAACTCCTGAAGAAAGATTATTAAGAGCTATTTTCGGTGAAAAAGCTCGAGAAGTTAGGGATACCTCATTAAGAGTTCCTCATGGTGAAAGAGGAAAAGTTATTGATGTCCAAATTTTAAAGAGAGACGAAGGTGCCGATTTACCTCCAGGAGTCAATCAAAAAGTAAGAGTATACGTAGCAATTCAAAGAAAAATTCAAGTAGGTGACAAGCTTTCTGGTAGGCACGGTAATAAGGGTGTTATTTCGAAAATTCTTCCAATAGAAGACATGCCATACATGGAAGATGGTACTCCGTTAGATATTATGCTTTCACCATTAGGTGTTCCAAGCAGAATGAATCTAGGTCAAATCCTAGAAACTCATTTAGGTTGGGCAGCTAATCAAGGTTGGAGTGAGTATAAGGGTGCTACCAAAGCTTCAAAAGGTGCAAAGCCTAATACACTTGTTTCTACTCCAGTTTTTGACGGTGCTGACGAAGACGAGATTCATGAAATTCTACGAAATGTAAATCCAAATCGTGATGGTCAACAAATGATTGATGAAGATGGAAAAACAAAGCTTTATGATGGCCGAACTGGTGAAGCTTTTGATTCAAAAATAACCGTTGGATATGCTTACATATTAAAACTTATCCACTTAGTTGATGAAAAAATTCACGCAAGATCTACCGGTCCTTACTCAATGATCACTCAACAGCCTTTAGGTGGTAAAGCTCAATTTGGTGGTCAGAGATTTGGTGAGATGGAAGTATGGGCACTTGAAGCTTATGGTGCAAGTTATGCTTTACAAGAATTGTTGACTATAAAGTCTGATGATACAGTCGGAAGAGTAAAGGTTTATGAATCTATTGTTAAAGGCGATAATATTCCTGAACCTGGTATTCCTGAATCATTCAAAGTACTTCTAAAGGAAATGCAAAGTTTGTGTCTTAATGTTGAAATTTTGTCTGCTGGTGAGGAAATCTCTATGAAAGACATTAGTGATGAATATGTTAAAACAGCTGAAACACTAGGTATTGATATGACTAGACCAGAACAAGATGAGGCAGAGGTTTAATAATGGAAAAAATATTTGATGAATTAAGTATAAGTCTTGCTACTTCAGACCAAATGAGAAGCTGGTCTTTTGGAGAAGTGAAAAAACCAGAAACAATTAACTACCGAACTTTAAAACCAGAAAAAGACGGACTATTTGATGAAAGAATTTTTGGTCCTACTAAAGACTGGGAATGCTCATGTGGCAGGTATAAAAGAATTAGGTATCGAGGAATAGTTTGTGAAAGATGTGGAGTAGAAGTTACAAGACGTGAAGTTCGAAGAGAAAGAATGGGTCACATTGAATTAGCAGCTCCTGTAACTCATATCTGGTATTTCAAAGGTGTGCCAAGCAGGTTAGGTTATTTTCTTGATATGTCACCTAAAGAGCTTGAAAAAGTAATTTATTTTGCCGCTTACTTAGTAGTTTCAATTGATGATAAAAAAAGAACAAAAGATCTTGCAGAGCTTGAAGAAGCAGTTGTTGCTGAGGTAGAGATTGTAAATGAAGATTTTGAAGATTGGGAAAAGAAACGTATTAAGCAAATGGATACAGAGATTAAGGCTATGGAAAATGCCAAAATCCCAGAACCAGAAATTCAAATTAGAAAAAAAGAAGTTGAAAAAGAAATTAAACAAAAAAAAGCTAAGTCTGATGCTGAAATTAAAGTAATTGAAGAAGCTTTCTCAACACTTAAAACATTAAAACCAAAAACTTTAATTGAGAATGATGTTTTATGGCGAGAAATGATTGATAAATATGATGAATATTTTACTGGCGGTATGGGAGCAGAAGCTGTAAGAGAATTAGTTCAGTTAGTTGATCTCAAAGCTGAAATGGAAAAACTTGAAACTGACTTAGATTCAAAGTCCGCTCAAAGAAGACAAAGAGCCATACAAAGAATGAAAGTCATTAAGCCGTTTGCTGATGGAAAAAATCCACCTGAAGCGATGATTCTTGAAGTCATTCCAGTTATTCCACCAGAGCTAAGACCAATGGTTCAATTAGATGGTGGTAGGTTTGCAACTTCCGATCTAAACGATCTTTATAGAAGGTTAATCAATAGAAATAATAGGTTGAAAAAGCTAATTGAATTAGGCGCACCTGAAATCATTATTAGTAATGAAAAAAGAATGCTTCAAGAATCAGTTGATGCATTATTCGATAACGGTAGAAGGGGAAGAGCAGTTGCAGGTGCAGGTGGTCGTGGCCTTAAATCTTTATCTGATATGCTCAAAGGAAAGCAAGGAAGATTTAGACAAAACCTTCTAGGTAAGAGAGTAGATTATTCTGCTAGATCAGTTATTGTTGTTGGTCCTCATCTCGAATTACAACAATGTGGTCTTCCTAAAATGATGGCACTAGAGCTATTTAAACCTTTTGTAATGAAAAGGTTAGTAGAGCTTGGTTTGGCTCAAAACATAAAATCAGCAAAGCGAATGGTTGAAAGATCACGAGCTCAAGTTTGGGATGTATTAGCTGAAGTAATTGAAGAGCATCCAGTTTTATTAAACAGAGCTCCTACATTACACAGATTAGGCATTCAAGCTTTTGAACCTATATTAGTAGAGGGTAAAGCAATTCAAGTGCATCCATTAGTTTGTGAAGCTTTTAATGCTGACTTTGATGGTGATCAAATGGCTGTTCACGTGCCACTTTCCGCAGAAGCACAAGCAGAAGCAAGGGTCTTAATGCTTTCAACAAACAATGTTTTATCACCTGCATCTGGTAACCCAATTGTTTCACCTAGCCAGGATATGGTTATTGGATTGTACTATTTAACAGAATGCTATGAATCATTAGAAAGTTCAAATCACAATTTTGTAGATTTTAACGAAGCACAAATTGCTTATGAAAACGGACATATTGGTCTACAAACTCCAATAAATGTTCGTGTCGGAGATCTTGCTGGTGATCCGGAAATGCATTCTGAATTAATTGGAAGATTTTCAGAGCTATTGACTAATGAGCCTGTTAATGGTGAGAAGTTGTTCACAACAACATTAGGAAGGCTACATTTTAATTCGATTTTGCCTTCAAACTTTCCATACATTCAAGGTTCAATCAGAAAGAATGAAATGAGAAAAATTATTTCTGAAGTAATCGAAAGATATAACAAAGCTGAATTAAGAATCTTCTTGGATGCAATGAAGAGCAAAGGTTTTACATTTGGTGCTAAAGCTGGATTAACAGTTTCAATGAATGATGTTAAGACTCCTCCTTCTAAAGCACAAATTCTTAAAAGCATGAAGCTGAAGCTGAAAAAGTAATGAAGCAATTTAAAAATGATGTAATCACTGAGACTGAAAGAAAACAAAGAATTATTGAAATTTGGAACGAAGCAACTGAGGAAGTTCAAGATGCTATGAAGCTTGAGCTAGAAGCAGAAAAGTTCAATCCTGTTGATATGATGGTTAAATCTGGTGCTAGAGGCAACATGATGCAAGTTAGACAATTAGCTGGTATGAGAGGTCTTGTCGCAAATCCTAAAGGTGACATCATTGAAAGTCCTATAAAAAGTAACTTCAGAGAAGGAATGTCAGTTCTAGAGTATTTCATATCTACCCACGGTGCTAGAAAAGGTCTTGCTGATACAGCATTAAGAACTGCTGACTCAGGATACCTAACAAGAAGACTTGTTGATGTTGCTGCAGGAATTGTTGTAAAAGATGTTGGTGATGACAACATTGACTGGAGAGGGACCAACAAAAAAGTAATAGTTGACGGCAAGGTAAGTAGATATTTATTCTCAACTTTATATGGACGTGTTCTCTCTGAAGATGTCAAAGTCGATAAAAAAGTTGTTGAGCTTGAAAATGGCAAAAAGTTGTCTAAAGGTACATATATTGATGCTGAAGTCTTGGATGCTATTGAAAAATCTGGTGTTGAAGATGTAAATGTACTTACACCATTCAACTCTCTTGATCCAGAATCAATGGATCCTCTATGTTATGGATTTAGTTTGGCAACCGGTAAACCAGTTGAAGTTGGTGAAGCTGTAGGTATCATTTCAGCTCAATCAATTGGTGAGCCTGGAACTCAGCTTACTATGAGAACTTTCCATACTGGTGGAGTTGTAGGTTTAGATATTACATCTGGTCTACCAAGAATTGTAGAGCTATTTGAAGCAAGAACACCTAAAGGTAAATCCGTACTGTCTCCAATTAACGGAAAAATCAAGTCTATAGAAGCAACACCTGAAGGAAACAGGCAGGTATTGATTGCAAATGAAAAAGAAGAAGTTGAATTATTGGTTCTTAGAAGACAGACTTTAATTTCAAATCAAGGTGACACAGTAGAAGCTGGACAAGCTTTAACAACTGGTCCAAAAGATCCTAAAGAAGTTTTACAAATTAATGGAGTAAGAACTTGTCAAGAATATTTGGTTGACGAGGTCCAAAAGACCTATAGAGACCAAGGAGTTGAAGTTCATGACAAGCATGTTGAAATGATTGTTCGACAGATGATAAGAAGAGTTAGAATTGTAAAATCTAATGACTCTGATTATTTACCTAACGAGTTAGTTGATTCAACACAATTTAGAAAAGCCAATCAAGAATTGGTGAAAGATGGAAAGACACCAGCTGAAGGTAGACCTGAGCTTATGGGTATCACAAAAGCTAGCCTTGCAACAGACTCATGGTTATCAGCTGCTTCATTCCAGGAAACTACAAGAGTGCTCACAGAAGCAGCCATGAAGAGAAGCAATGATTCTCTAAGTGGATTAAAAGAGAACGTAATTATTGGAACATTAATTCCTGCAGGTACAGGGTCTAATGCTTACCAACAATTAGCACCATCTTTACCTGACGCTCCTGAGGTTTCTGACTTAGGATTCATGACTGAATCTTCTGATGCTACTGAAGAAGATTCTCTCCCAAATCCTGCTCAATGGCTAGCTATGTTAGGTGAAGAAAATAAAGAGGAGGATGAATAAAAAACTTATAAATAATAGGTTGTTGTAAGTTTAAATTCGTCATATACTTCATTTTCGGTAAGCCAAATTAGTAATTTTAGATTGGATTAAGTATGCCTACTACACAACAGTTGGTAAGAAAAGGAAGAAAGTCTAAAGTGTCTAAAGAAAAGACACCTGGACTTAAGGGTTCACCTCAAAGAAGAGGTGTTTGTACACGTGTATATACTGTTACACCTAAAAAACCAAACTCTGCATTAAGAAAAGTTTGCAGAGTGAGATTATCAACTGGCACTGAAGTTACAGCTTATATTCCTGGTGAAGGTCATAATTTACAAGAGCACTCAATCGTTCTTGTAAGAGGTGGAAGAGTAAAAGATTTACCGGGTGTTAGGTACAAAGTTATTAGAGGTGCATTAGACACAGCTGGTGTGGCGGATAGAAAACAAGCTAGGTCAAGGTACGGAAGCAAAAAGGGTTAAATAATGAGAAGAGGACCATCAGTAAAAAGAAAACCAGAACCCGATCCAATTTACAACAGTGTTCTCGTTTCTCAAATTATCAATCAAGTTTTATTAGACGGAAAAAAAGATATAGCAAGTAATATTGTTTATTCAGCTTTAAATTTAGTGGAAAAGCAAACAGGTTCTGATCCTCTCTCAACACTAAAAGATGCATTTGAAAATGTAAGACCACAAATTGAAACAAAATCTAGAAGAGTTGGTGGAACAAATTATCAAGTACCAATGGAAGTACCTCAGAGAAGAAGTACAACACTAGCAATAAGATGGATGGTTGATGCATCAAGAAAAAGAGGCGAGAAGACAATGTCTGAAAGGCTAGGTAGAGAGATTTTAGATGCAAGTAACAAAACAGGTGCATCAGTTAAAAAAAGAGAAGACGTCCATAAGATGGCAGAGTCAAATAGAGCATTTGCTCATTACAGGTGGTAGGTATATGTCTAGAGAAGTAGATCTAAAGAATTTAAGAAATATTGGAATTATGGCTCATATTGATGCTGGTAAAACAACATTGACTGAGAGAGTTCTCTATTACACAGGAAAAACCTATAAGATTGGCGAGGTTCATGACGGTGCTGCAGTTATGGATTGGATGGAACAAGAGCAGGAAAGAGGCATCACGATCACTTCAGCTGCTACAACCTGTGAATGGAACAAGCATACAATTAATATTATTGATACACCTGGCCACGTTGACTTCACTGTTGAAGTAGAAAGGTCATTAAGAGTTTTAGATGGTGCCGTTGCTGTATTTGATGGTGTTGCAGGAGTAGAGCCACAATCAGAAACAGTCTGGAGACAAGCTGACAAATATAATGTTCCAAGAATTTGTTTTGTGAACAAACTTGATAGGACAGGAGCAGATTTTGACTACGACGTTCAATCAATTATTGACAGACTAGAAGCAAAGCCTGCAGTGCTCCATATACCAATTGGTGCAGAGGCTGATTTTATTGGTGTTGTTGATTTAGTTACTATGAAGGCCCACGTTTGGTCAAAAGATGACGGATCGGAATGGGAAGTTGGAGATATTCCTGAAGATTTGAAAGAAGAAGCTGAGCTAAAACGTTCTGAACTTCTAGATGTTGTTGCGGAAGCTGACGATGATGTACTTGAAAAATATTTTTCTGATGAAGAGTTAACTGAAGAAGACATTAAGAAAGCAATAAGAAAAGGTACATTAGAAGGTCTTTTTGTTCCAGTTCTAGCTGGAAGTGCTTTTAAAAACAAAGGTGTACAGTTGTTGCTTGATGCAGTTGTAGATTACCTTCCTTCACCTTTGGATATTGAGTCTGTTAAAGGCTTTAAACCTGGTGATGAGGAGAATGAATTAACTAGAGATCATAGTGATGATGATCCATTTTCTGCGTTAGCTTTTAAAGTTGTTAGCGACCCTCACGTTGGAAAGCTCACATATTTTAGAGTATATTCAGGAACTTTAAACAAGGGTGACAAAGTTACCAACACAACAACTGGCAAGGAAGAACGATTAGGTCGAATTCTAAGAATGCATTCAAATTCTCGTGAAGATATAGATTTTATTTGTGCTGGTGATATTGTTGCGGGTGTAGGTCTTAAAAACGCAAAGACTGGAGACACACTTTCAGCTTCATCAGATTTAATCCAATTAGAGTCCATGACGTTTCCAGAACCTGTTATTTCTGTAGCTATTGAACCTAAGTCAAAAGCAGATGAAGAAAAACTTTCTGAAGGTCTTCAAAAGCTTGCTGAAGAAGATCCTACTTTCAGAGTGCAATCTGATGAAGAAACAGGCCAAACAATCATCTCAGGAATGGGTGAATTACATCTTGATATTTTGGTAGATAGGTTAAAAAGAGAGTTTAAAGTTGAAGCAAATATTGGTAAACCTCAGGTTGCTTACAGAGAAGCACTCAAAACTAAAACTGATGTCGAAGCAAAATACATCAGACAGAGTGGTGGTAGAGGTCAGTATGGTCATGTCATTATGGAATTTGAGCCAATTGAAGATGGGTATGAGTTTGTTGATTTGATTAAAAGCGGAAGAATTCCAAAAGAGTATATTCCTTCTGTAAACGCTGGTGTTGAAGCTGCAATGGAAACAGGTGTTCTTGCTGGCTATCCATTAGTAAATGTTAAAGCGACACTAAAAGATGGTACTTATCACGATGTTGATTCATCTGAAATGGCTTTCAAAATAGCTGGATCAATGGCCTTAAAAGATGGTGCTAAAAAAGCTGGAGTTAAGCTTCTTGAACCAGTAATGAGTGTGGAGGTTGTCACACCTGAAGATTTCATGGGAGATGTTGTCGGAGATCTTTCCTCAAGAAGAGGGAAGATAGCTGAAATGGAGCAAAGAGGATCTGCAAAGGTCGTTAATGCAAAAGTACCGTTATCAGAGATGTTTGGATACGCAACTGACTTGCGTTCAAGAACACAGGGCCGTGCAACATTTACGATGCAGTTTGATAGTTATGAAGACGTACCAGACTCCATAACTAAAGAGATAACAGCAAGTATTCGTGGAGTAGAGGTTGAAGTTTAAATCTTAGGATTTAGATTTTACAAAAAAGGAGAACATAATGTCAAAAGAGAAATTTGACCGTAGTAAGCCTCATGTGAACATTGGTACAATGGGACACATTGACCATGGTAAAACCACATTGACGGCCGCTATTACAAAAGTCTTAGCAGAAGCTGGTGACGGAGATGCTACTGCTTTTGAAGATATTGATAAAGCACCAGAAGAACGTGAAAGAGGAATCACAATTCAGATTGCTCACGTTGAATATGAAACAGAAAACAGACACTACGCACACGTAGATATGCCTGGTCACGCTGACTATGTAAAAAATATGATTACAGGTGCAGCACAAGTTGATGGAGCAATCTTAGTAGTTTCTGCAGCTGATGGACCAATGCCTCAAACTAGAGAGCACGTTCTGTTAGCAAGACAGGTTGGTGTACCTGCGATTGCAGTATTTCTAAACAAAGTAGATCAAGTTGATGACGAAGAGCTACTTGAATTAGTAGAAATGGAAGTAAGAGAGCTTCTTAATGAGTATGATTTCCCAGGTGATGATGTACCTGTAGTTAGAGGGTCAGCTCTTGCAGCTCTTGAAGGTAAAGAAGATGGTGTAAATGCTGTTCTTGAGTTAATGAATCAAGTTGATTCATATATTGAAGAACCAACACGTGTTGTTGATAAACCATTCTTAATGCCTGTTGAAGACGTGTTTTCTATCACTGGTAGAGGAACAGTTGTAACAGGTAGAATCGAACAAGGTATTGTTAATGTCAACGATGAAGTTGAAATTGTTGGTATTAGAGAAACTTCAAAATCAGTCTGTACTGGAGTTGAGATGTTTAGAAAACTTCTTGATGAAGGTAGAGCAGGTGATAATGTTGGTCTTTTATTACGTGGTGTTGATAAAGAGGACGTCGAAAGAGGTCAAGTTATATCAAAACCTGGATCAATTACACCTCATACAAAATTTGAGGCTGAAGTATATGTCTTGACTAAAGAAGAAGGTGGTAGACATAATCCGTTCTTTAAAGGATATAGACCACAATTCTACTTTAGAACTACAGATGTAACTGGAGAAGTTGAGTTACCAGCAGGAACTGAAATGGTTATGCCTGGTGACAATGTCTCAATTACAGTCGAATTGATTTCACCAATTGCTATGGAAGAAGGCGTTAAATTCGCTATCCGTGAAGGTGGAAGGACTGTGGGAGCAGGACAAGTAACAAAAGTTATTGAGTAATAAAAATTAACCGGGAGTAGAATTTATACTCCCGGTTTTTTTTGAGGAAAAAATGGCAAAACAGCAAATAAGAATAAAGTTAAAGGCTTACGACAACTATGTTGTTGATGAGTCTGCGCGTAAAATTGCTGAAACTGTTATTAAAACTCAAGCAAAAGTAAAAGGACCAGTTCCTTTGCCAACACAAATTCATAGATATTGTGTTATTAGGTCACCTCATGTTGATAAAAAATCTCGAGAGCACTTTGAAATGAGAATTCACAAGCGTTTAATTGATATTGTTGAACCCACTCCAAAAACTGTTGACTCATTGATGAGGCTAGATCTGCCAGCAGGAGTAGAAGTGGAAATTAAATTATGAACACTTTGATTGCTAAAAAAGTAGGGATGACTCAAATTTTTGATGAAAACGCTAAAGCTATGGGTGTAACTGTACTAGATGTATCTGATTGCAGAGTTGTTCAAGTTAAGAATGAAAAAGTCGATGGCTACAATGCAGTACAACTTACTATTGGTAAAACAAAGAAACCCAACAATCCTTTAAAGAATCATTTCGAAAAACACAATACAGAACCAGGTGAAATTATTTTTGAAGTTGAAGTTCATGAAGACACTGAACTAAAACCTGG
>BB_Man_B_Liq_inBBDRAFT_1000047_pt1 | contig 18294 bp, 20 predicted proteins | sample BBManParaguerPR_4_FD_10244 | JGI IMG/M metagenome (IMG submission 10244) | reverse complement strand
GTCTTTATCTTTTTTACTTCCTTTAACATCAATTTCAATCAAACCACCAGCAATTGAGATTTTAGGTTTTTTTGGTCGACCAGAGTTTTCATTTTTTTGAATGGATCTAAAATCCTCTTCAGATTCATCCCAATCCCAAACGGGTGTTCCGCTAATTACTTGAAATGGCTCTGGTAATCTATCTCTATTTTTCCAGACTTTTAATGTGTCGTAGGGAACATCTAACAGTTCAGCTAATTCTTTTAATCCAACTAAATTCAATGTTTTTCCTTTATGTAATACTTAGTAACATATTATCATGAAATTATTTTAATGCAACTATATGTAACATTATAGTTATTGACCGAATCTTCTCTCTCTTTGTGTATATTCCCTAAGACATCTAAGAAAGTCAATTTTTCTAAATTCTGGCCAATATACATCTTGAAAAATAACTTCTGAGTAAGCGCTTTGCCATAATAAAAAACCTGAAAGTCTTGACTCTCCGCTAGTTCTAATTATCAAATCTATATCCGGTGAGTCGGGTGAATAAAGGTGTTGTCTTAGTTGGTCGTCGGTTACATTTTCTAATAACGTGTCGAAGTCATTTTCATTATTTCTATTTTCATCAATGAGACTCTTAATAGCATCGAGTATCTCTTGCCTGCCTCCATAACCTAATGCTATGGTTAATGTTTTTTGACCTCCACCCCTAACTTCTTTTAATCGTTCAATAGTTTCTTGGAGCTTTTGTGGAAGAAGGTCAGTACTACCTATAAAAGTGATCTTAAAGTTGTCTACAACATCATCAATTATTAAATCTTCAAAGAGTTCATTTAAAACTTCGTAATATGGTCCGAGCTCTTCACTTGGCCTTGCTAGATTTTCCCTAGATAACAACCAGCTAGTTACGTGTCCAATACCTGCTTCATCACACCATAAGAGACAATCTTTTAATCTCTCCATTCCGATTTTATAAGAAACTTCATAACTAAGAAGTCCTTCTTTTCTTGCATAGCGTCTATGACCGTCATGAATTAAACCTATATGTTGTGGAAGGTTTTCTTTTGTAATTAATTTTTGCAAACGATTTTCATAAATCGAATAAATTAATCTAGGTGAAATCATAATTAACTAATTAAATTTTCAATCTCTTCTATTGTTTTTGGTGCATCTTCTGTAAGGTTTAAAGGACCATTTTTTGTACACACAATATCGTCTTCAATTCTTACACCAATGCCAAGTAAATCTTTAGGAATCTCATGGGTAACAGTTTTTGCGTTTGCTATTTCCTCTTGTTCAAGCTTTGTAGCTTCCTCCATACCTAAATGTTTTCTTCTCTCTCTAATTGCATTAGGATCTCTCTCTAATAAAGGAAAATCAATTACAGGTTTTGTTGGTCTTACATAAATTCCAGGTTCAATAGTAGTTACCATGCCATCAGAAAACTCTCTTGGTTTACCTTGAATTTCACCACTACCAGCATCATGTACATCTAAACCTAACCAGTGACCTGTTCCATGCATAAAAAATTCAAAGAAGTGCATCATTGAAACAGTCTCTTCAACTCCCATAGGAACTAATCCAAGATCAACCATTGATTCAGATAGTGAACGAATAGTTTGTTGATGGACATTTTTCATAGAATTTCCTTCAACAACCCCCTCTATGCCTTCGATTTGTGATTTAAGAACTGCGTTATATACATCCTTTTGAGGTGAAGAAAATTTTGTTCCAACAGGAAATGTTCTTGTGACATCCGAAGAATACATTCCAAACTCTGCAGCTGCATCAATAAGTAATAAACTTCCCTCTTTAATCTGATCTCTATTTGTTGAGTAATGCAAAATACAAGCATTGTCGCCACTTGCAACAATAGATGGGTATCCCAATCTCTCAGCACCTTGTTCGTAAAAAACTTTTTCCATCTGCGCCCCTACTTGATATTCAAACATTCCAGGTTTTGCATATTTCATCGCTTCAATGTGACCCAAAACTGTAATATCACATGCTTTTGTTAATAGCTCTAATTCTCCAGCATCTTTAATAAGCCTTAATTCAGAAATAACAGGTTGAAGAGAGTGCAGTGTTGCCTTGCTAAAATCTGCACCACGCTGATCATACGGAACGGCAATATTTAAGATTTTTTTATCAAACCTATCAAATAAAGAACTTGAGTAATCACAGTAAATATTTGTAATGCCATTAAGTAATTTAGGAAGTTCTTTTTGATAATTGTTATAAGAGTATGCTTTGTCAGCACCAAAAAAATCTAATGCCCCATCTTGTCCAAACCTTTTTCCATCCCAAGTTTCCATTTCTTCGTTACGATCTTGTACGAACAAATGAAGTTCAGGTTTTGCATCTTTAACAAGAATTACAGCATGTGCATCTGGTTCAGGCCATGCCGTTAAATAATGAAAATTTGAATCTTGTCTAAAGGGATACCATGTGTCATTGTTTCTGTAAACAACACTATTTCCATGAAGTAAAACTGCTCCGTTTTTTATGATTTGCGCTAAACGATCTCTAGCATTTGTTGCATTATTCATATCTACTTAAGGTTAATCTAAACAAACTTGTTTTTGCCAATAAATTTATAAGGACTTTAAAAACTCCTTGAAAATAAAACTCCATGTTTCTTCATTGTGTTTTCCTGAATCTTGAAAAACAAAATTTGTTTTAATGTTTCTTTGTTTCAAAATTTCTAAGATCCTATTTACACCAGAAATATAAAAATTGTCATTGTTGGAAAAATCCAACTCCCATTCATTTGGGAAAATATTTCTTGCCTCATCTCCAAATATCTCACCTTCATCAGTACCAACTGATAAGTTACATAATGTGTTTTGACTCAGATATTGTAAGTCTTCTTCAATTCCTGGAAAGCCGTACCAAAAGGCAGGAGAAAAAGAGATTACATTATCAAATTGTGGATACAGTATTGAGGTTTTAAACGACATAAGACCTCCCATAGAGCTGCCCAAAACAATTTTATTGACATAGTTATAGTCAATATCGTAATCACCAATAATTTGAGGTAAGAAATCGTTCATTATATTATCGATATGTTTCACTGCATAATTTGTTCCCTTTACTCTCGGATAGGGATTGTATTGCATTTTTCTGCTTGAATTTGAAGTAACGCCGAGTACAAAATAACCATTGTTTGTTTTATCTTCTTGTTCTTGAAGAATATTTTCTAAGTCCATAAAGTATCCACAATAACTTTTTTCTTTTAAAAACAAATTCTGAGCATCAAAAGAAAGAATGAAATGTGTTACTCGTTTAAATTTCGGATATCTAATAATGACACTGTTTGTATCCTCAATATCTACATCAACTATAGGTTGGCTTATAGAGATATTTTTCAGACTTTGGTCATATTCTGAAAATAAAAGCATTAGATATTTATTCTATATATTCCTCTATTGCTTTTGCTACTTGTTTTGCGTTCTTTTGATCAGCTGTAATTACAAGTACAACGTTATCTCCAGCTATAGAAGCAACAATTCCATCCAGATAAAGATTATCTATTGACTCTGCAATAACTTGTGCAGCTGCAGTAGTAGTCTTTACAACAACTTGATTAGAAACTGGTTGTACCTCAATAACAAAATCATTGAGTGCTTTAATGGCAATTTTGAATTGAGCGTTATTGTCTTGATTCTGGGGTAGTAAATAAACCAATCGTCCATTTTTTAATCGTTTCTTTACAGCACCAAGCTCATTTAAGTCTCTAGAAAGTGTTGCTTGAGTGATAATAACATTATTTTTTTTAAGTAAACCTTTGAGCTGATTTTGGGAAGAAATAGTTTGTGAGTCTATAAACTCAGCTATTAGTCGTTGTCTTTGAATTGTTGATTTATTCATATTTATAAATATACATTCTTATGTATATTTATACAATCACTAATTTTCGTAGATTTTCTTTGCTAAAGCTATTGCTTCTTCTTTAGAAACTTCACCTTCATTAATTCTTTGTTCGTATAAAGCTTTCATAATTTCACCTACCCTTGGACCAGGTTGAAGGTTAAATAATTTCATAACTTCATCTCCTGATAAAGGAGGTCTGAGTTTAGAGATTTCTTCTTTTTCTTTGACTTCTTCAATTCTTTTTTCCATAAGATCAAGGTTGTCGAAAATTTCTTTTTCTTTCTCTTTATTCTTTGTTGTAACATCTGCTCTTACTAATTCGTTTAATTCAGCCATATACTCTCCAGCATCAACAATGTATCTTCTTACTGCAGAATCAGACCATCCCATTTTGAAAGTATGAGGACGGAGATGCTGTTCTACTAAGTGAGCAACTGCTTGAATTGTTTTTTTATCAAATTTTAAATTCTTTAGAATTTCTTTAGTCATCTTTGCACCAACAACTTCATGATGACGAAAATGAACTTTGCCATTTTCAATTCCTTTTGTTTTTGGTTTACCAACATCGTGTAACAATGCACTTAATCTTGAAATAGCATTGGGTGAAACCCTGTCTACAACAGTAAGTGTGTGTTCATAAACATCTTTGTGATGATGATTTGGATCTACCTCCATTTTTAATTCATTCAACTCTGGCATTACATAAAGACTTAAACCACTCTCAACAAAAACTCTTAAACCTAATGATGGGTTTTTGCCAACAAGTAGTTTTACCAATTCTCCACGAACTCTCTCTACAGATACAATTTTGATTCGCTCAATATTGTCTTTTATAGCTATATAAGTTTTGTCATCCGGTGTAAACCCATGTGTACTTACAAATCTGCATACTCTTAACATTCTTAAAGGATCGTCTGAAAAGGAAATGATTGGATCATCTGGAGTAGTGATTACTCCGTTTGCCAAGTCTTTTAAACCTGAAAATGGATCAATCAATTCCCCAGAATCTATTTCATAAGCAATAGCGTTGATTGTGAAGTCTCTTCTTGAAAGATCTGTGTATAAATCATCCGCTACTTCAATTTTTGGATTTCTTGAACCACTTTCATATGTATCTTTTCTGTANGTTGTTATATGAATTGAGTTCTCTTCAAGCTGTAACTCAATAGTTCCAAATGCTCTACCTATTTCTGTTGTTTTATAACCTTCATTGTTCAATAGATTTATAGAATCTTCTGGCGAAGCGTTTGTTGTGAAATCAAAATCTTTTGTAGGAAGGTCTAAAATTCCATCTCTTACTGCACCACCAACAAGATAAAAATCAAATCCATTTGATTTGTAAAGGTTTGATATGGTTTTTAAATATCCATTATTCTCAATTAAATCTAAAAGAGTTCTTGGTACCATATGGTTAGCTTAGAAGAAGTTTGGAGTAAGAGAAGCATGAATTCAAAAGTAGACTTCGCCGCTGGAGGAATTGTTATACAGGATGAAAAAATTCTTCTCGTTAAAAATAAACTAAGTGAGTACTACAAAGATGATTACGATTCTGGGTTTTGGGGTTATCCAAAAGGCCATCTTGAAGAAAAAGAAAGCCCTTTGAAAGCTGCTGAAAGAGAAGTTTTTGAAGAAACTGGCTTTAAAGTTTCTGCTTTAGGAACAAAACCTATCGCAGAATCTAGATATGAAATCAAAAAAGACGGTGAAGCGATTCAAAAAACTGTTTGGTTTTATGAAATGGAAATAATAGAAAGTTTTGTTAACGAACCAGATGAGGAAATTGAAGAAATTGCTCTAGTTCCTTATGAAAAAGCATTGGAATTGCTTACTTATGAGGAAGATAAAAAAGTTTTAAAATATGTATTCAACAAATGAAAAGAAAAGATTCAACACCTGGTTAGGTTCCTTTTATACAAGAAAATGGAATGACGTAGAATCTGTCATTTATTTCGAAAAAATTTTTGGAGGAAGGCAGTTACTTAAGAGGTTTAATGCTGAATCTGTTGATAAAAATTTAATTTTTCATTCTTCAATGGTTAATGAAAATCTNTCTGAGCAATGGATAAGTTCTGGTTGGAAAGAGATTGCGAAGTTAAATGTTTTATCTTTAAATTTAAGAGATATTGAAGTTTCAAGCACTATCACTCCTGGTCATGAAACATTTAAAGAGAGTTCGATAGATAATTTAATTGATTTAGATAAAAACATATTTGAAAGTTATTGGCAGAATTCATCAGCAGCATTTATTGAAACAATACAAAGTTGTCCAGAAAATTATTTATTTTTTACCAACCTGAATGATCAAAATGTTGGTTATGCCATTCTTGGAGTTAATAGAAAGCTAGGNTATCTTCAAAGATTTGGTATTCATAGAGATTATCAAAACAAAGGTCTCGGCAAAGAATTGCTAGATAAGATTTTAAAATTTTCAAAAGACAAAAAACTTTTAAATATACGACTGAACACTCAGAAAGAAAATATATTTGCACAATCTCTTTATACAAAAAATGGATTCCAATTCACTAAAACAAATTATTGTATATTTGGAACTAGTAATACCAAATAGACACAAAGAAATAAACGAAGTGGGCTTAATATAAAGTTATGGAACAAGAAGATAATTTTGTTGAATCGGTCGAAAGTTTAATTGAGACTATAAAAAGACTGATCGTAAAACCTATTAAAAGAATTACTGGGTTTGCAACATTAGGGGCTCTATTAATTGTTTTATTATTTTTATCACTCTTTTTCTTGTTTATGGGAGTTATCAAGATAATGCAAGGAATTGGTTTGTTTATTGGTGTTAATCCAACCGGTTTTGCATTCGCTTCACTAGGTTTATTATTTTTGATATTATCATTAAAAAATTACTGGAGGAAAAACAATGAGTAAAGTAGCAATAATTGGTTCGGGTCCTGCTGGATATACTGCAGGTATTTATGCTGCTAGAGCAAATTTAGAACCTGTATTGTTTGAAGGACTAGAGTCTGGAGGACAATTAATGCTTACCACTGATGTTGAAAACTATCCTGGTTTTGTTGATGGAATTATGGGACCAGAGCTTATGCAGGTTTTTAAGCAACAAGCAGAAAGATTTGGAACCGTTATTAAAACAGAATTCATCGATTCGATCGAAAAAACAGATGAAGGATTTAAATTAAAAAGTTCTAAAGAAGAATATGTGTTCGATACTGTAATTCTTGCACCTGGGGCATCTGCAAGATGGCTTGATGTTAAAGGAGAAAAAGAACTCCAAGGTTATGGTGTTTCAGCATGTGCAACATGTGATGGTTTCTTTTTCAAAGAGAAGACTGTAGCTGTTGTTGGTGGTGGTGACTCTGCTATGGAAGAAGCATTGTTTTTAACAAAGTTTGCTACAAAAGTAATAGTAATTCACAGAAGAGATGAATTCAGAGCCAGCCAAATAATGCAAGATAGAGTTCTTAATCATGATCAAATTGAAGTGATGTGGAACAAAACCGTAGAAGAGATTAAAGGAGATGGAGCTGTTTCATCTGTTGTCTTGAAAGACACTCAAAACGAAAGCACAGAAGAAGTAAACCTTGATGGGGTGTTTGTTGCCATTGGTCATGATCCAAATGTTAAATTCTTAGACGGTCTTGTTGAACTTGATGAAAAAGGTTATATCAAAACAGGGTTTAGTACTGCCACCAGTACTTCCGTTGATGGAATCTTTGCAGCTGGAGATGTTGCTGATTCAGTGTATCGACAAGCAATCACTGCTGCAGGTAGCGGTTGTCAGGCTGCTATTGATGCTGAAAGATGGTTGGATCATTAAAGAGAATAATCTAGATTATTTATCTAAATTAACTCCTGAAGAACAAACAGATTTAGAAGAAAAACTTCTTTCTGCAGGTTATCCAAAGCCAAATGATTTAAATGAGTTAACATCGTACGTTGATCTATTTCTTACTGACTACAGTCTTGATAAACAAATTTCTAAAGATGACTTATGGTTGGAATTGTTAAACCAGGGATACAAACTTGGTGACAGAATTCTAAATCTCTCAAGTCCAAACTTAAAAGGTTCAGATGTAGAAGAGCTTCAAGAACTTTTATCAAGATTAGGATTTTACTCTGATCCTATTAATTCTGAATATACAAAAAGTCTCAGTAGCGCTGTTAAAGATTTTCAAGAAAATAGAGGGCTCATTGCTGATGGAATTGTCGGTCTAGAAACTGCTTTGGAGATAAAAAGTTTAGTAAGACCTAATTTAAGTACGTCTCTAAACGAAGCCATAAAAACATTTCGTCCATCTCAAGGTCTTCTCTCTGTCGCAATTTATGTCGACAATGTTGGTGAATATAGAGAACAGGTAGTGTTTTATGAACAGTTAAAAGAATCCTGTATTGAACTAGGTTTTCAAGTTAAGTTTGTATCAGAAATAGATGAAGAAATAAGTGAAGAGAATGTATCAAAATATGTCAACAAACTATCTCCACACTTGTTTTTAATTTTTAAACATTCTGATATCAAACAATTAACTATTTTCAAGGTAAACATTCTGAAAGCAAAATAGGAAAAAACATAGCTGAAAATTTAAGCAAAAAGATTGATGCTGAAATAGCTGGAAAAAACAGTTATTTATTAAAGAACACCAGAGCAGTAGCAGTCAACATAAATGGTAATTTTTACCAATTTAGTTCATTTGATGTTTTACAAATTATTAAACAAACATTTGAAAATATTTTTGAATCTAATTAGAACCGAGGTTCTCAAGAAAACTGCTAAGAGATTCTTTATCTGAAAAATTAATATTTACTTTAAACCCTTTTGCATTTTTCTTAACATCAACTTTGGTTCCAATTAAATCTTCAAGAGCTTTTTGAAGATGTAACGTCTCTTCGTCAATTTGAATTTTGCCTGATAGCTCTTTTACCTTTGTTTCTACAGATCTACTATTTAACTTCAAAGAAATTATTTCGTTTAATAATTTATTTTGTAAGTCATGCTCTAAAACAATCAATGGTCTTGCTTGACCAAAGGTAATTTGTTCGTCACTTAAAGCCTGTTGAACTTCCTGGCTTAAGTTTGAAATTCTCAAAAGGTTTGAAATAAATGGACGACTCTTTCCAACAAGTAAACCTATGTCTGAAGCAGAAAGTCCATAGTTATCTTGAAGACTTTTGTAACCTAACGCTTCTTCAATTGTGTTCAATTGTGATCGCTGAACGTTTTCAACTAAACCTAAAACAGCAGCATCTTGATCACTAACTTCTTTAACTAAACAAGGCATTGTTTCTAATCCAGCAATTTTGCTTGCTCGCAATCTTCTCTCACCAGCAATAAGTTGAAACTTATTATCAATTTTTTGAACAATAATTGGTTGTAATAAGCCGTTTTTCTTGATGGATTCTGCTAATTCATTAAGAAGTTTTTCATCAAAGTACTTTCTAGCCTGGCTAGAACTTTCAATTATTTCTTCAATTGGAACTTCTTCAATTTGGAATTTCTCAATTTCAACGTCAATTAAGTGGCTTAATGATCTTTTCAAACTTCAACCCTTTCAAGTATTTCTTGTGTTAAATCTTTATACTCTTGAAAAGCTTTACTAGTACTAGGAAAATCTAACACAGTTTTAGCATAGAATGGACTGTCTGCAATTTCAGTTGATTGAGAAATAAAAGTTTTAAGCAGGCTTTCACCAAGTATTTGTTTTAACTCAGCGTAAAAATCTTTGTAGCTTGTTCTTCTTACATCTACTTGATTTAACAGAACTCCAATGAATTTTGTGTCGACTTTTGAAACATTGGCTATCGTTTTTTTAGCAAAGTTCATCGCTTGACCAATACCTTCAACCGCTAAGAATTCAGGCTTGGCAGGAATTAAATAAAAATCTGATACAGCCAAACCTTCCTGAACAAGTGAACTCATAGTTGGTGGTGTGTCAATTAATACAAAATCATATTTTTGAACAATTTCATTATCACGTAAAAATTGAAGTTTTGAACCTGCAACAATTTTTTCTTCGTTGTATTTTGAAATGCTTTCATTAGAAGGTATTAGATCTAGGTTGTTATTTATATTTAAAATATTTCCAATATTCTTATTTTCAAACAGATCACTAGAAATTGTGTGATTTATACCGTCTTTACTTTTATCTAAATATGTTGAAACATTACCCTGCGGATCAAGATCTATTATTAATACTTTAAAACCTTTGTTTGCTAAAAGACTTGAGATATTAACGACTGATGTTGTTTTTCCTACGCCACCTTTTTGACATACAATAGATATAATCTTCACACAACAGTTATAACATCTATATGTCTTAAATCTGTTTTATTGATAAAAAATTCTTCATGTTTCACGTGAAACACATCTTTGTCATAATTTGGGACATTTTCATTAGAGGAAACCAGATAAATAGAGTTATTAGACTTTTTGAGATAATTTAATGCATCTTCAGTAGAGATGTAACAACGAGATACAAAATTTCCACCTCCTTTTATATACGGTATAGCATCTGCTTTTTTAGGAGTACAATTATTTAATTGAAGAATTTTAACTAATCTCTCTAACTCATTAATTCTGCTTTCTTTTACATCAACTAACGAAATATTTTTCTTTGATGTTATTGCTATTGGAATACCTGGAATGCCTCCACCAGTGCCTAAATCAAAGAATTCTGGTTGATCAAACCCATCTAAAAGATGAGAGAAATATAAAGAATGAACAATAAATTCATCCCAAATAAATTGTTCAGGTTTTGGACTAATTAATCCTGTTTGAATACCTGTGGTTGATAACCAATTGTGATAAGCAAGAAGCTTATCTTCAAAGTTATCTAGAAAATGAGTACCCCAAGTAGGTATTTGGGGCTCAAAAGTCATTCTTCTTCTTCAGGTGCAAATACAACTGATCTGTATGGTTCTCTACCTTCAGAATATGATCTTATTCCATCAAATTGTGCAGCTGCATCATGTAAAGTTTTTCTATCAACTGAATTCATAGGTTCTAACATCACTTCTTGTTTGTCTTCAAGAATTTGTTTACTTAATCTTTCAGCATATATAGTTAAAGCTTCTTTTCTTTTTGATGCATAATCAGCAACATCTAAACGCAACCTTGTGCCTGCACCTGTTTTTCTTTGAACTACTGTTCTTGTAAGTTCATGTAATGATCGGATAATAAAACCCTTATCACCAACTAGTGCTTCTGTTTGTTCACCTTTAACTTTTACAACTAAATTTTCATCTTCAATTTCACCTTCAACAGAACCGTCTAGGCCAAAAGACTTGATTAAACCATCTAAAAACTCAGTAGATACCTTGAGTTGTTCATTTTTGTCAGCTTCAACTCTTGGTTTTCTAGGTGCTGGTTTTCTTGTGTTGTTTGGTTTTTTATTATTGTTATTGTTGTTTCTACGATTATTGTTTCTTCTGTTGTTGTTGGAATAGCTTCTACCTTGTCCACCTCTAACTGAGATTCTAACTAAAGCTTTAGTTCCACCTACTCCAAAAACTCCACCTTCTGGTTCTCTAAGAATTTTGATATCTGCTTGTGTAGAATCTTCTAAATTAAGTTCGTTTAATCCTGCTTTTATTGCATCATCAATAGACTTGGCTTCAACCTCTACCCATTTGTTATTTGCCACTATTTTCTCCTTCTTTTTTTGCGGTTTTTACGAGGATCATCTTTTACAGGATCACTTTCCTGTTTTTGTTCTTTTTCCTCTTTTTTCTTATTTTCTTGCTTTTTTGCCTCATTATTATCAAGTTTTACAATCAAAGACTGTTGACCAATTCTAAAAATATTTCCAGTCAAGAAATATACAACTAACCCAGTTGGTAATGTCCAGGAAATAAACCCAAAAAATATAGGCATAACCTTTCCTACCATTTGCATTTGTTGTGCTTGTGGGTTATCGCTTTGTCCTGATTTTTTAGTAATTTGATTCTGCTGATATAAAGCAGTCAAAATAACAAGTAAAATTAATGCTAAATAGGGAACTCTATCAATCCACTCAACAACCTCAGATGGAGGTATTTGCAGATCCATATTAAAAAATTTGAGACCTTGTTGTAGGTCGAGTGCTTTATAAAGTGTTGTTGTATTAGGAATAAAAAGTAATGGTTCTCTTAAAACTCTGAAAAGTGCAAACCATATAGGCATTTGAATTAAAAGTGGAAGAATACAACCTAACGGGTTGATTCCTTTCTCTTTATACATTGCTGCCATAGCCTTATTAAGCTCATCTTTATTATCTTTATATTGCTTTTGTAATCTTTTTATATCAGATTGAGCATCTTGCATTCTCTTTGTTGATCTAGTTTGGCGCAAAGTTAATGGAAAAATAATTACATTAATAATTACTGTCAAGATTGCTATTGATGATCCGTAAGAGGCAGTGAAGTCATAAATATATGACAGCAAAAAGCCTATCGCTAATGCAAATGGTTCTAATATTGCCAATTTTTACCAACTTTCTTATAAATAGGGTTACATATATATATTCTTTGAAGAATTACTGGAATTGTCTTTAAAAAACCTTGATTTTCAAAACTTTCAGAAATTATCTTGGAACAAGTTGGATAATACATGCAATTTCCTGTACCTAATCCGAAATAGGTTAAAAGCGATCTAAAAATGTTGAATATTAAACTTAAAAACTTCACCTGTTTTCATTGAACAAGGGGTGTTTTTCAAAAACATCATTTATTTCTTGGAAATTTAATCCTGCAGCTTGTTTGTTGGCAACTACCAAGATGTCTATATGTTCTTTTTGATCTAAACCTCTTGCTACTTCCTTAATCCTTCTCTTAAATTTATTTCTGCTTACCGCATTTGCGTCTTTGCTTGAAACACTTACTCCGAGACGTGATGTAGTTTCAGAATTTAATTTAGCAAAAACTCGTAAACCTTTTTCGGTAAAACAAAATCCTTCATTCTTTAGGTCTTCAAAATGATTTTTTTTATTTAAAGCAGTGAACTTCACCAACTAGACCTAAGCAGAAAGTTTTTTACGGCCTTTACTTCTTCTTCTTTTNAGAATGTCACGACCTGCTCTTGTGCGCATTCTAAGTCTAAAGCCGTGTTTTCTACTTCTTTTTCTATTACTTGGTTGATATGTTCTTTTCATTTATTACCTTCAGTAAGAATATATCAAAAAAGTATTTAAACAAAACAAAAAAATTTTTTAATTTATAAGTTCGCGAAAAGTAAATTTAGTTCGCGAAAACGATATTAACTAAGTTCTAGTAATTTACCTATGAAAATTATTTGTGAAAAATATTTCAGAAAATATTCAATTGTCAATTGGGTTTATTGAGTGCACCAAGTATTTGTGAAAAGTTAATTTGGTTTTCCCACTCTATTAAAGTTTGTTCAACCCTATTAGATTTACTTTTGGAGTATGGGGAGTATTTTGAATACTTTTAAGTTGGATGAGTTTATAAACTCAGTTGAAAATGAATTAGAAAATAAAACTGACACCTATTGGATGTCACAAGCTGATTTTCAATTTAATGATGGAAAAAATTTAGACATTATCGTTAGTTCAGAGTTTATAAAGAGCTCAATAGAGAAAAAAGTACTTCCTACTATTACTAAAAAACTATCAGATTTAGAAATTTCTTTAGATTGTGTTTTTATTGTTGATAAAAACTTCAAAAAAGAATTTTTGGTTGAAGAAAAACCAACACCTACCACACAAACAACTGAAGATGTTAAGGAAAGTAGTGAAACAGGTTTTGATTTAGAACAATTTAACGATTTAATTGTTGGTAATTGTAACAATTTAGCTATTACAGCTGCAAAAAATGTAGTTATTGATCCCGGAAACAGATTTAATCCACTATTTGTTTATGGAAAACCTGGTGTTGGCAAAACTTACCTTTTAAAAACAATAGAGAAAGCCTCAAAATCATCTTATTACATTGATTCTGAAAGTTTTTTAGAGTCATATATATCAGGAATTAAAAATCAAGACATTGAAAGCTTCAAAAAGAAGATTCGATCTGTTGATATCTTACTTATAGATGACATTCAGTTTTTTCTTGGTAAAAAAGGTGTNTCAGAAGAGCTTTTTCATACAATAAACTATTTCTTGAACAACTCTAAAGCTGTCGTTCTTGCTTCAGATCAAAAACCTCAAAGTTTAATTGGTTTTCCAGAGAGGCTCGTTTCGAGAATACTCAATGGGTTGGTTACAGACATCGAAAAACCTGATAAATTTATCTTTTCAGAAATCTTAAATGAAAAGAATTTAGAGTTTGATGGTTCTTTAGTTTCTAAAAAAGACATAGATTTGTTGATAAAGCTTGATTTCCAAAGCTTTCGTGAAATAAATGGAGTTATCAACAACCTTATAATTAACAAACAAACCGGAACAGGTAATGCGGAATATATTGCAGAGCTCGTTTCTATGTATTCTGACGATAAAATTGTTGAGCTAACCCCTGAGTTTATTCTTGAGTATTGCAGCAATGTGTATCAAGTTGATAAAAAGTTGATTGTTTCTAAAAACCGAGGAGAGTTGGTTTCAAACGCAAGACATTTGTTTATATATCTAATGAGAAAACATACAGAATATTCTTTAAATCAGATTGGGCTTTATGTGGGTAATAGATCTCATTCAACCGTTTTATCTTCAATTAAAAAAGTTGAGAACTCTCAAAACCTTAAGAAAGAAATAAACATTTTCAACAATAAAGTTAATTTAATTAATTCAAACATTGTGGCTGTCTAAAATGTTCAAAACTAAAAACCTTACTTTCTAATGAAAATAGTTATTAACGTTTGTTTTAGACAATTCCGACGTTTTTATTATTGTTATATATATAAAGGAATAATTTGAAATTCAAAACAACAACTAGAGAATTAAAAAAACATATATCAGCTGTATCGAGAGCTGTTGATATAAAACCCACCACACCTGCTTTACAAGGTATCTACATGAAAGCACTTGGTGAGTTTTGTGAATTTGTAGGTTCAGATTTGGATCTTGTTATAAAGTCTAGACTCAAGATGGAAGTTTTGGTTGATGGAGAATGTCTTATCAATGCTAGGGTTTTATCTGATGTTGTCCGAAAACTACCCTCAGGTGATGTTATTGTTTCAGATGTTGGTAGTGAAGTAAAGATAGAAGCTTCCAAAGCAGAATACAGTTTAAGAAAACTAGATCATCTTACTTACCCTAAAGCGTTGCTTGAGGAATCATTCGAACAAGAGGCATCAGAAAAACTTAATACGGTTGAACTTTTCGAAGCTTTAAAGAAAGTTGGAATCGCTGCTTCTCCGGAAGGCGGTAAACCAATTCTTACTGGAGTTTATTTTGACAACACAGAAGAAAACACCACAATTGTTTCAACCGATAGCTACAGGTTAGCTGTTAATGATATCAACGACCTACCAATAGATGATGCTGGAATAATTTCTTTCCGATCATTAAATGAAACAATAAAACTATTCGAGGAAGAAAAGGGAAGCTTATTTCTCAACTCAACAGAAAGAGAAGTCCACTTTTTTAATGAAAACTTCTATACGTCTGTGAGAAAACTAGAAGGTACTTTCCCAGAATATAAAGTTCTCTTTCCAAAAGAAAACCTTTTTTCAATTGAAGTCAACAAAAGAGATATTTTAAACTCACTTGATAGATCAACTGTAGTAGCAGAGGGTTTTATTCCAGTAACATTGAAGATTGTTGACGAAAACACATTAAACATATTTTCCACAAACAAGGATATTGGTGGAGGTGTTGAAGAGTTGGATATTAAAATTTTAGGTCTTGAAGTTGGAGATATAACAGATTTTGAAATCTCATTTAACCCAAACTATCTAATCCAAGGTATTGAAGTTTTAGATGGAGAAACAGCGTTTTTGAGATTTTCTGGAAACGACAAACCAGCTGTAATTCAGGGACAAGAAGACTCATACAAATACTTGTTGATGCCTGTCAGAACAAACTAAACAGTGTTTCAACAAAAAGATCCAGAAAAGATTAATTCTGATACAAATCTTTTGGGGATTAGTTTTAAACAATCTAAAAAAATAGAGGATTATTTAATAAAGTCTGATTTTTCATGGAGCAACGATTGCAAGCCTGGTCCAGTAATGAACGAAACGCTTGTTTTATATGTAGACAACACCAGAGCTAGAAAAGTTGTACTACTTGATGAGGTAAAAATACTCTTAGAAATTGAAAAAAAGACCGGAATTACGCTTAAATCTATAGATGTTCAAATATCTAATAGCCAGCAATAATTAATAATTCTAGTAAAATAAGAGTTCAGCAAGGGGCTGTTAAGTAAATAGAAACGTATCTTGGAGATAATTCGTGTCTAAAAAAGATTCAAATAGTTATGACTCAAAAGATATAAAAATTCTTGAAGGTCTAGAAGCAGTAAGAAAAAGACCAGCTATGTATATTGGATCAACTGGTCCAAACGGTTTACACCACCTAATTTGGGAAGTTGTTGATAACTCTGTTGATGAGGCTATGGCTGGAAGGTGTTCTGATATAAAAGTTTCTTTAGAAAAGAATGGATCAGTAACTGTTGAAGATAATGGAAGCGGAATTCCAGTAAAACCACATCCAAAAACAAAAGTTTCAGCCCTAACCACAGTTTTAACAACCTTACATGCAGGTGGAAAGTTTGAATCCGGGGCATACACAGTTAGTGGTGGTCTTCATGGTGTTGGAATTTCTGTTGTAAACGCCCTTTCAACATTTGTAAAAGTAGAGGTTCAAAGAGACGGATACCTGTGGACTCAAGATTTTGATTTAGGTAAACCAAAGTCAAAAATCAAAAGAGGTAAAGCCTCTAAAAAAACAGGGACAAAAGTTAACTTCTTAGCTGATCCAAAAATTTTCGAAGAGACACAAACCTACGAGTACAACATTGTTGCTGAAAGATTAAGACAGACTGCATTTTTAAATAAGGGTTTAAAAATTACTCTTATTGACAACAGGGTAAAGCCAGCAACAAAAGAGGAATATCACTACAAAGGCGGATTGGTAGATTTTGTTACATATATGAACGAAGGTTTTGAACCTCTTCATGAAAAAGTCATTTCCTTTACAGACCAAACAAAGGATTCTGAGATTGAAGTTGCACTTCAATGGAAAACTGAAGACGATGTCGCTGTTAAAAGTTTCGCAAACAACATTCACACACTAGAAGGTGGAACACACGAAGAAGGATTAAGAACAGCTGTTACAAAAGCTATAAATGATTTTGCAAAGAAGAGAAATTTACACTCTGATATTTCATTAAGTGGTGATGATATTAGAGAGGGTATGACAGGTGTTGTTTCTGTACGCGTTAGAGAACCACAGTTTGAAGGACAAACAAAAACAAAACTTGGAAATACTGAAATGAAATCAAAAGTTCAAGTGCTTATCAATGAAGAGTTTCCAAAATGGCTAGGCAAAAACACAAAAGAAGGTAGAGCTATTGTTGAGAGAGCTGCTCTTGCTGCGAAAGCTAGAATGAGTGCAAAAAAAGCTAGAGAGTTAACTAAGCGAAAAAGTATTTTAGAAACCTCTGGACTACCTGGAAAATTAGCTGACTGTTCATCAACCGATCCAACAGAGAGTGAGTTATTTATTGTTGAGGGAGACTCTGCTGCTGGTCCTGCAAAACAAGCAAGAGATTCAAGAGTTCAGGCAATTCTTCCAATTAGAGGAAAAATTATTAACGTACAGAAAGTTACAGAAAACAGAGCACTACAAAATGAAGAAATAAGTGCTCTCATTAAAGCTATTGGAACAGGTATTAAAGCTGAATTTAATGAAGAAGAATCTAGATATGACAAAATAATTTTCCTTACAGATGCTGATGTTGATGGAGCACATATTAGAACATTGTTATTAACGTTTTTCTTTAAATTTATGCCAGGTTTAATTACAAGCGGAAGAATGTGGATTTCAGAACCACCACTTTATAGAGTGAAAGCATCATCTGGAATTACATACCTTAAAGACGATGAAGCTTTAGAAGCCTTTAAAAAAGAAAACAAAAGTAAAAAATACGACATCAGTAGATTCAAAGGTCTAGGAGAAATGAATGCTGGAGAGTTGTGGGATACTGCCATGAATCCAGAAACAAGAACATTAGTACAAGTGACTTTAGCTGATGCAAAAGGTGCAATGGCGAAAGCCTCAGACATGTTTGAAGTGTTAATGGGAAATGATGTCTCTAAGAGAAAATTGTTTATTGAACAGAANGCTAAAGACGTAAGGTTCTTGGACGTATAATGCCTGCTAAAAAACCAACACCTAAAAAAGCAGCTGCAAAAAAACCTGCAGCTAAAAAAACTGCGGCAAAAAAACCTGCAGCTAAAAAAACAACACCTAAAAAAGAAGTTGCTCCTAAGTCTCAAACAGCTGTAATTGACGGAACCATTGCTGTTGAAGATGAAATTTCAAAATCGTTTCTTGATTATGCGATGTCAGTTATTGTTTCACGTGCATT
>BB_Man_B_Liq_inBBDRAFT_1000046_pt1 | contig 18615 bp, 18 predicted proteins | sample BBManParaguerPR_4_FD_10244 | JGI IMG/M metagenome (IMG submission 10244) | reverse complement strand
GACACCGACATGCTGGCTCGCTACTTCGGTCTTGAGCGCGGTCTGCGTGTGGCTGAGGGTCGTTATCTGGCCACCGACGGCACCCTGCAGCCGGTGTTCCCCGAGAACGGTCTGCTTCTCTTCTACAGCCCGAATGGCCCTAGCGATAGCGTCATGCCTGCTGGCGGTGCTAACGCTGCTACCCCGGCTTTCGCTTACACCTACCAGCTGACCGGCACACCTGCTGTCCGTCCTGAGTACTACATCCGTGAGCGTCGTGTTGTCCGCGCTGAGATCACTGTTGAGCGCGTAGTTAACTTGGTGGGCCTCGGATCCACCGGTCTGATCGGTTCGGGAGCGATGGTCACCGACATCCTGTCCTGATTAGGACAAATAAATAAGGAGGTGTCACCATGGCTATTCTAAGACCAATCACCAAAGCGCAGTACGAAGTTTCCTTCTCTGCGCTTGGTGGGCCGACCTTCACGTCGGTCTTCACACAGTTCAGTGGGGTGAACGATTCCTCAGACAGCAGCACCTACGCTAATGGTACCGGAAACCGTCTGTATCACGTCGTCGGACCCCGTACAGCAGATAACGTAACACTTACTGCTCCTTACGATCCATCCATTTTCAAAGAACTTGAACAGTTCTGGATCACATACAACTGTAATCCTATCACGGTTACAGTAACACCCCGTGACTGTACGGGGGCTGGTGCCGGACCTAGCGGCGGTCAGTATGTTATGTATGAGTGCCAGTTCGTCTCGATTACAACGGCTGATGTTGATCGTGAAAGCGGCGATGTTCAGACGATCGAAGTTGAGTTTACAGTAAATTACTGGGAAAGGACCTGATAAGGTTCATCAACTTAATCCTAAAGGCCATCAACGTCCACGTTGGTGGTCTTTTTTCACGTAGGGTAAAACCAGTTATAACAGTAGTTGCGTGGTATGGCCAAAACGACCTTCAGCTCAGGGGTTATTGTCACCAGTCAATGGTTGAACGGTGCTCAACAAATTTATTTTGATGGGCAAGATTTAGATTGGCACTACAATCCTCTCGGTCTGAGCTCCCTGATCACAGCGGGTCCAGACGGTTTGGACTCTCGTTACGTTACTTTGGGCACTAATCAGCCCTCCCTAGATGTAAACGGTCTCTTTGAAACCGGAAAGCCTATTAGCGGTGCAAAAGTTGTAACTGGTTACTGGAGTTTTGGTTACAATCCTTCAGTGGTGGGAAACCCTGTTAACAACATTGAGAACGCCCCAAAAAGCTATGTAACCAACGAGAAATATCAAAATGCCGGCGGTGTGCCAAGCCCCACTCTGCCTCAGAAACTTCAGGCGCTTGCTGACGAAGATATTATCACAAAAGAAATTTTACAAGAGCAGCTGGATCGTATTCAGGCGCTCCTATACATCGATAACGGGGTGTATTACTCCGAGACGGATCCCACTTGCTACAATTACGACATTGTGGGTGGTTCCGAGATTGTATGTCCCCTGTGATGAGGTTTTTTCGTGCCAAGATATTCCCCATTACCCTCAGTTTCCCTTGACCCTCGTAATGAGGCTCAACTGGTACAGGAAGCCTCACAGGTTGTTTATGAAGCTTCCAACCAAACCCTCAATGATTTTAGTGCGGGTAACCCGCTCTCAGCCCTCATTGAGGGACAGGCATTTGCTCAAGGAGAATTTCTTTTCTGGGCCAATCAACTCCCTCAAAAGATTCTTATCGAATGGATTGGTCCCTTTTTGGGGGCCATGCGGAGATTGGGCACGCCCGCCTCTGTCCGCATCTCTGTGGTTATTCCACCGAGCGACACTCAGACTGTCATCCCTGCAGGTAGTGTTTTCACTAGCTTTGCTCAAGGAACCGAAGGGCAATCTTATTCATACATAACAGAAGAAGATTTAGTCATACCTCCCGGTAATACGGATGGGCAAGTTTTAGCCTTCTCCCAATTTGTCGGATCTCAGTATAATGTACCAGCTAACACCATTACCGGTGAGTCTACCTCCATTTCCGGGATCTCGGTAACCAACCCTTTGCCTGCTGTTGGGGGGAGCGACGTAGAAACATTTGACGAAGTTCAAGAACGTTTCTTCACTCTGATTCGTCGTAGAAATCCCGTAAGCGCTCAAGACTGGCAAGATTTTTTTGAGGATCTCTACGGGGCAGGAACTCAAACCTCGGTTCAACCTGACCGGACATCTCAAGAAAATTACAATTATACTACCGACTACGTACTTCCAAACGGACAAGTATCATTTTTTGTTCTGGGGCCCGGTGGTGTCGAATTGACAGCCGAGCAAATTGCTCGTGGTCAAAATGTAATCAATTTTTCCGTCCCAGTGCAGGGACAAGGTCATCTATATCCTGCGGAGTTAAGCAACGCTCAGTATAACATAACCTTGAGTTTAGACACCAATGGATCTTATGGTGAAAATCTTCGTAAATCCTCTCTAGATTTTCGTGACCGTTTGTTCGAAGTTTTGCAACCTGGGAACATATTCCCAGCTAATTTTGAGCCTTCGGTAGGTGACGTAAATGCCGCTTTTTACGCTACCTTTACTGAAACCTCTAGATTCAAAGATCCCGTCGTAGAGACAGCTTCTTGCTATAACACTCCCGTCAATTTGACTCCTCAAACCGCCACATACACTCAAGTGTATGAATTTGAGACTCGTAACAATCTCTTAGAACCAGATGACTTGGTACAGGCTACCGTACCCATTCAAAAATTTTATCCCGTTTTAACGGCTTTTACCCCGGTGTCTGCTGCTAAGACAGATCAACCAATTTACGGAACATTGAAACTTCAAAAAATCCAACCCTTGACCCCCGGTCAGTTTTATCAAGGTGATGTGGTTTTCTGGAGTGATGCGGACGGGGGTGACGATGAACTACATGTGATTTTAGAGAATAGCGTGTTCCAAAATACTCAAGACATTGAGGACGCTGCTATCTCCGGTCGACTGTCAGCGGCAAAGTCATACACACCTTGGGTGGACGGTAATTCTTACTTCGTAACACCTGGCGGAGTGTTTGACCCGGACATTGTTCAGTATGATTACGCCCCCGATGAATTTATCCCGGGGCAATATGACCCTATCCCTGTCAGTCAAAGGCCCGGCACTTTAGTTTGGCGTGTTATTCAAAATTTCACTCTCGCTCCCTCCACCAATGATTTGACCGGAGCTACCACGGGGGGCCTTATTTCGCCATCTGAGGTTATTCCTTTGGACCTTATTCCAGGCCAAATATACAGCGCTGGCACTTGGGTGAGAACCCCTCAAATTGGGTCTGGCCCAAATCCTATCGTGGACCCCCAGTATTACTATGTGGACCTCGTAGAAGGTGTTGTAACGAAGTACGCTTATGTTGAGCAAGATTTCACCTACACCGTGAGTGGTGAAACAGTAAGTACTTATTACGATAAACTTGTAAAAGATGGAGTTCTAAAGGAAATTAAAGTCCAAGTCGTCGATGATGGACTCCCGATTTATCTTTACAAGCCCAGGTTTTCCACAGGAGAGTATCTCCTGTACAGAGAACAGGCCGGTAGTGACCCACGGTGTGTAGTTGCTACTACTTACTTCACCCCAAGCAGTACGGATCTGGATAAATTGCTGGAGGAAGGTGTTGTTCTGGAGCTGGCTTCGGCCTCTCAGCAGGAAATTTATCTTAGGGGAGTTGAGACGGGAACCTACAAATCTCCTAAAAAAATGTTCACTTTTTTCAAGGGAGATAGAACTTTTTTCCGGAGTAACTCTGAGGTAACATCTTACACAGCAACCTCAAGCGTCACCCCCCTGTTTGATTTTTCAGTGTATGTGAAGAATGGCACTTTTGTTAAGGAAAACACTTACCAACCTAATCAGCTGTATGAGCAGGAATACATTCCTTTCTATCACCCGGAAAACGCTACTCATGCTGAGGACACCGTTTTATCGAAAAACGGTAGAAACATTTATCGTGTGATGAGGGCATTTACTCCGCCCGAAATTATCGTTAATTGGACCAATTTAGAAGTGGCTAACACGGCACGAATTGAAGAATATCAAGGAAATCTTCTGCGCTACGTTAGTGAGTACTCTTGTGACGAAGACATTTTGTCCCCCCTGGGGGCAGGAATTTCAGCAACTAAGCTAGGGGTTGCGGAGGTTAAACTTATCCCCCGGAGCATGGGGGACACGACTAACACTTTTGCGGAAAGTGTTTTTGTCTGGGAGAATACTCAATCTTTTGCCGCTGTCCCACAACTTTCCTGGTACACAGGCACTACTTATAGTTTCACTCCCCCTGATTACGGTGGAGGCACATTGAACCTATGATTACTCCTATAAACGGTGGACAAATTAAAGTTTCTCCCGTTCCTTTACCTACAACAAATGGGCTTTACTCCCCCCAGTACATTAAAGCAAAGCGTCTAGAACTACGTCCCACAGAATGGGTGCCCGGGGGTAGACCTATTTACAAACGGCTGCCCTTGGCAGGTCAAACTTATCAGGTGTCGTTTGAAAACGACGGAGAAATCGGATATGTCTACATTTCCTCCGGGTCAAAATCTGTCGGTGCCGGGTCTCTCGAAGTAGTTAGTTCCGACACTTTTGAGGATATTGTTATTTTCGGGGGCACCATTGTTTGGGACAAAGGTAGGTCAACAGTAAAACCCGCTATTTTAAACATTAAAGAAATTGACATCAAGAGCGGAAAGTACTTCCTGGGGTACGAGCTTGTGTACGACACGAGTGAGAGTGCTTATCAGTATTCCGCCACCGATTATTTTCTTTACGGGGAAACGCTAGACATTAAGTCTAGTACAGACTCCGTGGTGGGTTGGAGGTATTCTTCAACGAATGCCTTTACACCTGAATCCGAGCTTTTTTGGAAAAATTCTGATAATTTCTTTCCAAGTTATGCTCAACCTGCTGAATCATACATAGAGTGGAAAAATAATTTGGCAGCGGCATATGAGACAATCAAGGTAAGAATCCCCAAGAATATGGTAATACCTGAGGGTGTGGTAGCTGTTTTATCTTATCCCTCTCTTTCCGACAAGGTAACAACCTCAACAATTAAATATGAGTCAGACCAAGGTTACTTCGATCTCAATGTTGATAATCCGACTTTCCAAACTAATTGGAAAATCTCTTGGGTGAATGATGACGGTAGTGCTTACCTACCTATTGCCGTAGAGAGCATAGAAATTACCGGAGTAATCACCCTTTCTAGCAAACCTAGCGGACCCACACCAAAAGCGTCTTTGGTAATGTATGCAGAAAACACCGTCCCACAGGATAATGTGCTATGTCAACTAGCCTGGGTGGACATCAATAGTCGTTACGAGGTTGAAGACATTACTGATGCTAGAAGTATTACTAACCGTGATTATGTACCCGTAGCAGATTGGTTGACTCGACCCTGGGATGATAACCTCACACGACTTTATGAGCAAGTGAGAGAGTATCCTGAATTTTGGATGTCTCCCACAACCTGCATGAAATTTGAGTACGAAGACCTAACCGTTTCCGGTATTACCGTTTCTTGAAATGACCCTAAAATCCCCAACTTTTAATATCGAGGAGTTTGAACTCTACGGGCAAACAAATCCGTACCTGACGGAGGATCAAGCAAGTGCCGTCAATACTGTAGAGTCCAGGGTGAACAACCAGTTAAACTGGTTAGGTCAACTGCTGGGTTGGAGGGGACCCAACTACTGGGAGAGTTTGGTTTATTCCGTTGATCAAAAAAGACAACTTCTGGGGGGTTTTGGGGGAGTTTATAACTCTTTTACATTCCCCCGTGTTTTAGAGGTAAGAAACTGGAGCAACGAGATAGTCATTGAAAGAGCAAAAGGTATCAAAGAAGGTCTAACGTGTTACTTGAATGATAAAACAGCCGTTATCTCCACACTATCCTTTAACGGAGATCTCATAACGTTAGGTTTTACTGATATTACAGACGGTTTTCTTGATGAGTTTTCGTCAAATGCTCAGTTTAAGGTTGACATCCCTGAAAATCGTCCTCAACCTTTTGTAAGGCCCACTCCAGGAATTTCTGCCGACACGTCATTCTCCGTAAAAGCAGACGGGTCTACCCTGGTTTTATATCCCGGTTGGGATGTCAAGCAACTTAACCCCTACAGGTATAACTTCCTAATTCACGGATCTCGGTATTTCTTTGACAAACCTGTTTTCCTCTCGTCAACGGACAGTCCGTTTGAGCCAGTTGTGGAGACAAAATATGATCCCGATGGGGGTATTTGGTATTTTGATTTACCTCCAAAAGGCAAAGCGGATTTATCCTTAAGCGCCTATCTGGTTTGGCCTTATTCAGACTCTTCCACTCCGTTGGATGTTTTCTGCAAAGTATCTCTCTTTGATTGGGTCGATCCTTCGGACTGGAACAGTGAAAAAATTCTTCAAAATTTTTCAGGAGTTTGGGGGAATAAGGGGGGAGACTTACCTTTTAATTTCTGCTTCGATAGCCTGTCTATTCATGGTTTCGATGAGAACAAATCACTATTCTTAGCACCAATTGAAAGAACTATTCCGTTCAATGATTTACTGAATCTAGTTTATTACGGCAAAGTTCCTCAAAAACATGAGCCCCCTGGAGACTCAAATGTGGGGGCAGCTTGGTGGAACAAAAATACTGGTGTTTTTTCTGTATTCCCACCCAATGTAGTAGGTTATGGGAATTGGGTTGAGGTTAATTATCGAACAAATCCTGACCCTGCCCCCCTAGCTAACTACACCTATCCCACAGTTGCTGACTTTGAGATTGTATCTGCTTCTCTCCCCCAGGGGTCTGTTGTCAGGATTTTGGACGTCACTGGACTAGAGGCAGAGGGAGGCACTTACCAGGTTCAGGGAATTACTGCCCCGTTACCAACCTCTGGAGAAGTTTTACTTATTCTAAAGGAGGCAGGAATTCTGTACACAATTTTTGGATTTAGTTTTTCAACGGAATTGGAGTTCCAGTTAAACGCACCCTATCTCCCCATAGGGGTAACCGTCAGGTTGACTGATAGCTCCTCTTTGAAACCTTACGTGGCCGATCAGTATGAGATCGTCAATCTTGAGTACGAGATTCCTGCCTCACAAGCTTATGAAGTAAATTTAACAAAAAGTTATAACATGCTTCAGTGGAGATTGTCTCCCTCTAGCCTTCTTAAATTCATTGCCAACACCCGGCTTTATGACGGATTGGGGGACCCGGAGCAGGGGGAAATGTGGTGGGACTTTGCCAACCCAGATCCAACAACACGTTCTGCAGCTACCTGGTATGGGGAAGCTTGGGTTCAAATCAATGATTTCCCTATCCTGGGAGTAGCTCCTGGAGTAGTGGATTTCTCAGCCGTCGGTATATACTTAAATGGAGCTCTTATTGCCCCTGATGAGCAGGTTTTAACTGACGATTACAGTTTTAGTTTTTCTGTCAATTCGACCGGGGGCTTTGATTTCAAGTATGATCCGTTCACTTTAGAAGGAAAAACCAAATTTCCCACTGTTGTTGTGGCAGATGGTTTAACTTCGGCCTACCGGGTGGATATTTCCCCCCTTATTTTTAGCGGTGTGCAGTACTACATGACTCCAAATGTTTTGGACTCGGAAACCACTTTGAGAGTGTGGAAGCAAACTTCTTTGCAGGTGGTTAGCGGACCCGTAAGGCTTGAAAATAAAGTGTATCAAAATCCGTTACTGGCAGATATTAACTCCGGACCAGCTGATAATTGGAGCAGGATTTTCTTCAGGCTGCCCCCCGGATACGACAGGAGCGGAAGACAATGGTCTCAAGTAGAGCTTATTGCTCAAGACTTTACTTACTACGGCTCAACACTTCTTGCTGAAGAGGCAAAGTGTCCCCCCTTTGCTATTCCTCCCAAACTCTACGACGAGCTGGTTCTTTACCCACCAAGCGTGCCGTACGCAGGAGTAATCTATGACGAAGCGTATTTGTATTCAAATGTAGGCTCGTACGCCAATGTTCCCATAAACCGTGACTACGATAACGCTGGAGTTAAACCAACCTCTGACGAGAAAAGAAATACCTTCGTCGATGGTTTCTTGGTGGATTATGATCCTCTTCACAACCGAAGGGCGGACCTAACTTCTCCCGTCTTGGAAGGATATGGTGACTGGGAAGGTTTTTACATGCAGGGGATCTTTACTTCAAGTTTGAGTGGATACTCTATCTTAGACATAGAGGATAAGACGGTTCTCCCCATTGATCCCCCAATTTGGGACTCAAGCATCTATAAATACCCTACTTTCTGCGGAACTCAGCCGGAATCCTTCAATGTGGATATGAATAACTTTAAAGTAGGTTATGCTTATTTTGCCGCTGATTTATCGGCCGCTGAGGACGGATTCTTTGACGTCCAGCAAGATATTTCTTGGCGGGATGCTGAGCTAAGTGCTAAAACCGGTTACGTGCTTCCCGGGTAAAAATCATCAATCAAAGTAACAAACATGGCCACACGGCGAAGAAGAAACACACAAACCACCACAGAAGGAGAAGTAGTAATGTTTCCCGAAGACTCCGAATCTGTGGAAATCACCACAGAAGTTGTAACCCCTGTGGAGGAAACAGATCCCCCTGTAAGGGAACCTAGCGTTGAGGTAGAGGAACCCAAGGAGGAAGTAAAAACTACTCCCCAACCGGAACCTGTGGTTACTCAGACTCCTACTCGACCCAGAAAAACTCAACCCACAAGGCACCGTAGAAATGTCCCCCGATTTTCTGCCCATAAATGAAACCCCCTAAGCTCCGCCAGATTCCGCTGGTACAACAGTTGGCTATGTCTTTTCAGTCCGCTGATATTGCTTCTCGGATGTCGGGGATGCCGATGGGTACTTTAAGGGGGACTATAACCTCTGTGGATGACCCTGAGGATAGAGGACGTGTAAAGGTCATTTTTGACGACATGAACCCGGATGTCCCCCAGGTTACCGGGGCGGGAGAATACTCCGAGAGGAGGGAAGGCACAGAGCCTGACCAATCCCACTGGATCGATGTGTCCCCTGCTTTCAAAGGAAAGCAACCAAAAGGTATGGTCGGCAAGCGGGTGAATGTGCCCGTATCCAACGGTCAATACAGTCAAGCTGTTCTTCAAGATGTCTTGTATGACCCAGAAACTCTGACTTCTTCGGCTCAGAGTAAGGTCAAGATGCCGGACAATAGTTCGATGACTCGACTTCCCGTTTATGCTAGTGGTGAGCTTCCTCCTGCCTCCGAGGAAAACCAAGGTTGCATGATTGTAGAGCAAAATGGACCAATGGAGTCAGACTGGTTGTGTGTCTGCCTAAAACGACAGGGGTCTTTTTACTGGGTTCGACACATCGACATGGCTCACGGTCACGCCGGGGAAAACGATGGAAAGCAACCTAACGACACTGACGGAAATGGTCAGTTTCCCGTGGAGCAGCAAACCGTTTGGGATTATGTCTTTCCCACTACCGGTGGTGAGATGCAAAAGTATTCCAGATACGGTACTACCCCGAGAGCAAATCCCTACGGTGGTCAAGCAAAATGGTACGAACCACCAGGTAACAGTTGAAATAGTTAAACTAACACGTTACAGTAAATGAAGCTTGATTAACCATGGCCACACCTACTGATTACCCCCTAGACTATGATGATCCGTGCGACGTAGAAAACAACAGTTGCGACGACGAGTATTGTGGAAACAAAGAAGCGATTAACGCTCGTCCCCAAGTTTTCTGTAGAGGCATCTCCGTCCTAACTAACTCAAGCGTCTCAGGAGATTCATCCACTGGAACCCTAAACGTTTCCTCTGATTTCATTACCGTGGGGGGGCAAGTTTATAAACCCACCATCATTATAGATATAAACAACACACCACACCTGGTTCTTGCTGTATACTAATGGCTATTCGTCGGCCCAGTATTTCCTCCCCTGACTGGTTATTTCAAGATTTTCTCTACCAGGAGACCCCTGAAGGGGAAGAGCGCTACGTGCAGGTAAAGTGGGACGGGACACCTTATCAAACCATTTCATCAACTTTTGATTATAGTAATCCACCGTTTCCTGACCCCGAGCAAAGGGGTGGGAGCATTGTTGCACAATTAGATTATAACATCGTGGGGCAACTCGTCACTGTTACAGGATGGTTTGTAAATTGGCGGGATGAGTGGCCCCTGCGGTTGGCTTTCAACTATTTAACAAATTGCAAATATCCTTCAACCTTGGGGTATGTCATTCGTGCCGTAGGCGAGGAGGTGTATAAGCAAGACGGCACCCCTGTGGATTTTGGCGTGAAGGATCCCTATGCTTTCCTTGTGTCCGAGAATTTCCTACCCCTCACAGATGTACCAAACGAGTACTTTATTAAGTAACCGGGTAAAACAGATGTAGGTTGAGAAAAAGTTGTGGCGATCCCCTCCATTAAAGAGATAACGGTGCCCTCTCCCGGCAGTGTGATGCTGTGGTTTGACGGTCCCTTGGATACCAAGGTAGCAGTACCGGTGATGTCTTTTACCGTGAACTACGGAAACTACGGGGTATCGGCAGTTAACTACGCTTCGGACACTATGATAGTGTTGGAGCTTGACAGTCAACTTTCCCCGTGGGATGAGGTGTTTGTCTCGTATGAGCCTCCCCTTGATTTGAAGCAGTGTTTAAGGGGTCCGGTTCCACCAACTGCTAATGATGTAGTAAAAAAGCGGAATGCTGTAAGGGCTTTCTATCGAGTTCCCGCTAGGAATCAGCTTTCCCCCGATGAAAAAACAGACGGGTCTCAGTCTCAATCCAACCTGGGTCAAACAATCGGTGGAATTGGTTTCCCCTACCAGAACCGGTCAGGCGCTCTCACCCAAGATAAATCTGACCCTCGTTCTGCTAGCCCCGATGATTTCATCGTGGCTTATGGTCTGAAAGAGGCAATCCAACTCACAAACATTGACGATGCTGCTGCCACCACAGTTAATGTGGCAAAGCTTCGGATGGCAATCCAAGATGCCAACTCGCTGATTGATAGCTATATTGAACAAAGCGGCAAGGCAGGTATGGTGCTCATTACGAGCAATCGCCGTCGGACTGCTCTTATCATCGCCCGTTACTACCTGGACACGGTTCGTCGTAGGGAAGATGTAAAACAAGATTATGAGTCTGCCCTGAAGCAATTGTCGGCAGAGATGCAGATGACTGCCATTAGGGCAGGCAACGGTGACTCAGCGATTGATACCCCAAGGGGAATCATGCGCTCTTGGCGTATCCCTCAACGCTACAACAGTGTCAGCGGTAAGGGTTTGTCAGGGTGGACTACTGACTCTGCTGGAGATTTGGCACCTGACTACAGAATGGGGTGGCGCCATTGGTCAAAATAACATCGACCCCAACTGGATTACCCCTGAAAACTACCAAGACCTAGCCGGTAACACTCCTAACCTTGTTGAACCCTCTGACGCCGGTGGTTACCTCTTTCCAAACGAGGGTTGGGGACCCTGACCGGGGTAAAACCTGTTATATAAGAGTTTACGGCGTCGATGGCAATCTCATTTCCACCCAACCCTTCCCAGGGGCAAGTTTACTCAAACAACGGTCAAACTTGGCAATGGAATGGCGTTCAGTGGGTGTCATATGCAGCACCTACTCCTAAAGGTTCACCGGTCTATGTGAGTGCCTCTCCCCCAGCAAACCCTGTGTCGGGGTCCCTATGGTATGACACTATGAACGCTAGTTTGTGTCTATACTATACCGACCTCAACGGGGGTCAATGGATCGGCGTCGTGGCAAACCCAGACGGCACACTGACCACTAACGGTGGTGTTTTCCAAAGCGCCATTTATGCCCAGTATGAAATCCCCAATAATGCTGCGGCATTCGTAACAAAAGGTTGGGTTGAGGATCTTCTAGCTACCTACCTGTCCGCCAACGGTTACATGCGCTCAGGTGACGGCGTAACCATTGACTCCAACACCGGTAGAATCACCAGCATATCCGATGCTCTAATTGTTCCGGCCCCTACCCCGTAACGGGTAAAACCAGGGAAACGACAAACTATAAATATTCTCTCCAAAGATCTGCAATGTCAATCCTACGACTCATGCAATCGAGGCGGGGGTATGGAGAAAGTGAGCCTCTCACCACTCTCCCTACACTGCCGTTTAATCCGGCACTGCTTCCTCCCGGCACCGACTACGGCGACGTCAAAGTCGTCGATGGGAAACTCGTGTTGGACGTACCGGATGTCGTAGGCACCATCGTTGATGACTTGGCGGAGGAACTTGCTGACGACATCCTAAACAACTATGCTCCCAACTATGGGGAATTTTAATAGTTTTTTCTGGACTTTCCAATGGCTGTAAATAGCATTCAGTTTCTCCGCACTACGGTTGCGGGTCGTGTTCCTACACAACTCGAAGCTGGTCAAATTGCTTTTAACATTACCGACAAGGTGATGTTTGTTGGTGACGGTAGTAACGTCATCACTGACCTGAGCGGAAACACCACTGCTGGTGTCACCGGCAAAGGTTTCTTCGCTTCGGATATGGACAGCGCCACTGCCGTGGCGGTTTCCAATGCCTACACCGACACCGCAATCTCCAACCTGATCGACAGCGCTCCTGGCGTTCTCGACACCCTCAATGAGCTTGCTGCTGCTCTCGGCGACGACCCTAGCTTCGCCACCACGATTACCAACAGCATCAACACGGTTCAGTCCAACCTGACCGCCGAGATCACTCGTGCCCAGGCTGCTGAATCTACTAACGCTAGCGGCATCTCTGCCAACGTAACCGACATTGCGACCAACGCATCCGACATTGCTACCAATGCGGCTGCTATCGCCAGCAACGCTAGCGACATTGCGACCAACACTGCGGACATTGCCACTAACGCTGCCGCAATCGCAAGCAACGCCTCGGATATTGCCACCCTTCAATCTGACAGCAGCACCAACACTAGCGACATTGCTACTGTTGCTTCTGACCTGGCTGCTGAGATTACTCGGGCAACCGCCGCTGAGACTGCTAACGCCAACGCAATCACCAATGAGATTGCTCGTGCGACTGCCGCTGAAGGCACCAACGCCACCGCGATTGCTTCTAACGCTGCTGACATTGCCACCAATGCCGCTGACATTGCGACAAACGCTGCGGCTATCGCCTCTAACGCAAGCGACATTGCCACCAACACAGCAGACATCGCCACCAACGCCTCTGACATTTCTGGTCTGGACACTCGCCTGAGTGCCATCGAGGCTGGCATCGACCTGGGCACCTTCTGATTGTTTATACAGTCCATTAACAACCCTCCTTCGGGAGGGTTTTTTCGTAGGAGGGTAAAAACTGCTTACAGGAGGCAGGTAACTTGAATCTAAATACTATAAACAGAATCGAGCAGTTTCTGGTAGATGCCTTGATAGCGTCTCCCTTGATCCCCGTTAGTGTAAATGTGCTTCGTTTGGCTGACGCCATCGAGAATGAGGGCGTAGTTCAACAAACTAACAATATTGTTGTAAGATATGTGGGTTCTACCGATAACGTAAAGAACCGAATTCCTATGGTGTTTGAACGGCAGATGTCGTTTGAGTTAAACATTTCCGCTCAAAACTATTTGACTTCTTCCGGTCACGATTTTGCTACACAACTTTTGGCCGGTGCGTTTATGACCTTGAATGGATCGGTTCCCTCTGGAGCTTATGTTCAAGTCATTGAGCCTTTCACCTGTCAAAATGAGCAATTCACAGGATTGACTCCGGAGTCCCAATACACTTACACTCAAACATATGTGGTAACGATTGAAAATCAATTACCCTATGTAGCGTTAGACCCATGTGTACAGCGGGGTGACTGCCGTCAAATATTCCCAAGTCAAAATGTTGATACAAAACTCCCGTTGGGAGGGGTTCTAGATGAAGCATCGGGAGATATCTACGTGCCTGCTTACACTTGTGACGGTGAGCCCGCAGAAGATTTTGATGCCTGCTTGGGTGTTCGTTGGAGTAATGAGCTGACACAGTCTGGTGACTGGGTATTTATTTGTGACCCCGATTGTGTGTTTATCGAGGATCCACTAAATCAGCCGATTTACCTACTTAGCAATAATAACTACACAGAAGATGGGAGACTTGTCGTAACCATTTGGGATGCTGAAACTAAAGAGCCTATTCGTGAAGTTTTTTATTGTAACACAGGAAGAAAACTAGCAAGATACGCCATCGAGCTATGGAGAAACACAATAGGCTCTTCTTCAATCTCTCCCCTCGCCACTAAAGATACCTCCTGGTTTAGTGGTCTAAATGCCGGAGAGTTCGCCGTTGTGAAAGGAGGATATGCCTTTCTCTACACTGACCCAATGAACACTGGCGGCAAACAATTTTCCATTGACGGTGGATCTCTTATCGGTGTAAATCGAGATGTGTTTATTCAAACCCCTCAAGGCAGGTTCTACTCCGTGGGACGGTCTCCGGTAGGTAAAGGGTGGATGCTAGAGGATACTTTTGAGTTTGCTGCTGTAAACTCTCTCTGGAAGTTAGGTTGTGTCCCTTGCGAGGGCCCCTCCGGTCCTACGCCACTTTGCTAATGAGCGCCGCAGAACTTTGGAATAGTTATCGCCGAGCAGTTGAGCGTGGTGATGTAAAACAAGCGGATGCTATCCTCCGCAAAATACACTCTTATAAAGGTAATCCTCCGCCTCGCCCAGGTGGTTGCGCTAAGTGTCGAAAGAGACTGTATTGATCGGGTAAAAATTGAGAAAGCGAGTCTGTTATGCCTGACACTGACGACAAGAAAGATGCCGTAGTTCGGCAAAAGGAGTTTCTTGCCGAAGAAGCACTAAAGGTAGCTAACGAGGCAATCGGTCTCCTCCAAGACCAAATGTCCGAGTGCTCCACACGGGACCTCGTCCAAATCTTCTCCGCTTCTGTGAAAGCACACCGAGAGATTACCGACGACATTGTCATTCTAACTGCCAAGCAAGCACCAGAAGAGGAATCTTTAGCGAAGGAATACGACGGAAAAGTCGAGGAGCTTCTGAAGCGAATCAGCAACTTCTGATATGCGCCCGATCATCACCAAAGCCAGTATGCTGGATGAGTACAGCAGCTGGCGAAAATACATCCATGGAATTCAGGAACTCATCGTGATGGAGGCACCCGCCTCTGTGATCGATGACTTCAAATACAAAGCAGCTCGGGACTGTTTCTTGGCATTTGCCGACATTATGAAAAGCGGTGACTTGAAGGTCGTTGCTTTTCACGAAATTATTGGATCTGCCTTTGAGGACCTCGCTAATCGTCGATACAAGAGAGCGATTATTTCTTGTCCTCCCCGATCCGGTAAGTCAATGATGGCGTCGATGTTTGTTGCTTGGTTACTTGGTCGTGACCAGATGACACAACACATCATCGCCTCCTATGGTCAGCAACTTTCTGGAAAATTTTTCAGAGATGCTGTGGGTTATCTGAAGCATCCAGAGTTCAAAAAGATATTTCCTGATTGGAAGGGTTTCTCCCCCGACTCCAAATACGATATGCTTGGTGGAGGTTACATCCTTCCGACCTCAGTCGGGGGTGTGCTCACGGGTTTCACGGCAGGCACAACAAACATTACCAGCCCTGGCGTCGGTGCCATGATTGTGGACGACCCGTTGAAGGACTCCACGTCAACCGCTGCTCTGGAGGCTCTGGAGTCATGGTGGGGCGAGCAGGCATCCACTCGACGTACCAACAACTGGTGCCAGATGGTTATTGCTACTCGATTTCACCAACACGATCTTCATGGCGTGTTGCTGGAGGCAGACGGTGAATATGACGAGGGTTTGAATCCCGGGGGTTGGCGTTGGATAAACATTGCCGGACTAATTGAAACAGCAGAGCAGAAAGAAAAAGATCCCCTGGAGAGAGAAATCGGCGAAACTCACTGGCCAAGCAACACAGCATTTACTGTGGACATGCTTATGGCCCAGAAGAAGACCATGGGATCTCTAGCGTTTTCTGCTCTTTATCAAGGTAGCCCAATAGCCGCTGAAGGCCAAATCATCAAAGATAGCTGGATTGACAGATTGGAAGCAAGCCAGTGTCCGGGATTTGATGTCACTTGGCTCTCGGTTGACTGTGCCTTTTCTGAAAAAGAAATGGCTGATGAAACCGCCATTTGTGTTGCCTCTATCTCTCACAGAGCTCCCGGAAAAGTTTTTGTCAGGGAGATGATTACGGGGAGGTTGGGTTTTCCTGACTTGATTGCCAAAGTAAAAAACCTTTACTCCTATTATGGGGCAAGAGTTTTGTGTATCGAAAAAGCAGCTTCTGGTCAGTCTCTAATTCAGATGCTCAAGAAAGAAGCAAAGATACCCATCGAGGAGATGAAACCCCTAAAATCAAAGACCATTCGCCTTCAGGCGGTGGCCCCTTTGATGGAATTTGGAAGAGTTAAGTTGGTCGAGGGTGAATGGATTGATGATTTTATCCGGGAGTTGACGGCCTTTCCGTTCGTTAAGCACGACGACCGGACAGATGCTTTTACTTGGGCGCTGACTTACTACTCAATGAAGTTGGACAAAGTTGACCAGGGTATTCAGGACGCTATTATACAAAATAAGAGGTTCCAAGGAGACCTCACCCGACCGGGTTTGGATAATAAAAATGTTTTCACAAGCCTCTCTCGGGGCCGAATGAGGATGTTCCCTGCTGATCATCAATTTAATGACCCTGACTATGACTCCAACACCGGTGGAGGGGACCCCCGATCGTCTTTTGTTCGTGGCATTCGGGGAGGTAAAAGAAACATAGGTTGGGACCTTGACTTCTAATTATGGCAAACTCACCAGTTGATCGCAACGAGTCTTTGATGGAAAAAGACTTTGGTACAAAAGTTCTAATCACCGACCTGGCTGCTGATAAGTATCTTGAGCAGTCTCGATGGCAACGCCAGAACGAATCAGAGCCTGTACATCGAGAGAATGCTTGAGCAAGGCGCTTGGTGGACTCTGTAGAGGGTAAAACCAGGTGTTGAGTACAGACCTCCAATGGCTCGACTTTTTCTTGAAGGAGGTGGTGTTAATGTAAATCTTATTGAGCACGAAGAATACGATGTATCCACTGTTGCCACCACCTTATACACTATGTTGTCAAGCAAGGAAAAGCGCAAATCTCGTCGCGCAGATGCTACAAAAATGATGGAGCAAACATACTCCAAGGGTATGGATGTTCAATCCCCGAAGTTTCTCACCTGGCGTCAGGAAGAACTTTGGAATTGCTTTCAAAAGAACACAGTCACCTTGGCTCACGGCTGTGCCGGTACAGGAAAAACTCTTATTGCCTTGCATTACGGGCTTTTTCAGATTGCCAGTGGTAATTATGATAAAGTTTATTACGTCCGCAGTGACGTTGGTGTAGAGTTTCAAAGAGGACGAGGCGCTTTGCCTGGGGACCTTTCCGAAAAAATTGCTCCCCTTATTGCCCCAGTACTAGACAACCTGCCCTGCATCATGCGCTCCCAAGGAGCGGCAGAGTATCTCCTAAACAAAAAAATTATCGAGCCCGTACTTCTTGAGGACATCCGAGGTCGCTCTCTTAATGAGGCTTTCATTATCGTGGACGAGGCACAGAATTTCCTGCCTTCGCACATCAAAACTTGCCTCTCCCGTGTAGGAAAAGACTCAAAAATTTGCCTCATCGGGGACACCAAGCAAACTGACCTTGACGTCTTTCGTCGTGAAAACGGCCTCGTTGACGCAATCTATCGTCTACGTAATCTTGACGAAGTAGGCGTTGTAGAGTTTGAGAAAGAAGACATTGTGAGAAATAGCGTTATCTCCCACATTCTAGATAGATACGACGACTGACCAAATGGATAACAAGGCCCTGAATTACGATTTCGCCGCCAAAGCTCCACGGGGTTATGGTGGTGTTGCTCCTGCCAAAAGCGGTCAGGGCCCTACCCGTAGTGAGATCAAACGAGCTCATGAGCAAGCTGTAGGTGGCTACCGAAAGAAATGTCGCCAAGGAAAGACTTGCAGCGCCACCTGCATCGCATTTAATAAAGACTGTTTAGTACATTTGCCCATCCCGATGCAACGGGAAGTCAGACGTGCTGCAATATACATTGCTCGGAAGCAAGGATTGACCCCTGGCTCTGCTTCCGACATTCGCCAAGGGGTGGCCCTCCAAAGCATGGCCCCTGGCATGAAGGTTTCGGATGAGAAGAAGAAGCAGGAAAAAGTAGGAGGAAAGAAAGTTACCAAACCACGGTTGGAGTTTGATAGAGACCAAAAAAGAGCAGAGAGACCCAGGACCACACTTGAGGAAAACTTAGAACTTATTAAGAGGCTCCCCACCCTGAAGGGTGCAGATAGGGACGACATGGCTAAACGCATCGTGCAGTTGGATGCAATGAGCAGGGGCATCAAACTTCCCCGAAATGAGCTTGAGGCGATGTATGATCTTCTGCCCGCAAAAACTAAAACATCTCTTCAAAATTCCGGTAAAGCCACAGGAAAGTGGTATGATGGAGTGGATGAGAACGGGAATCCTGTGTTCAAGGGAGGAACAAGCGGATCTCGTGAGAGAGGTTTGGCAGTCTTCGACATGTGGATGAGACAGGGCGGCACAGATGCTTACATGGGTAAAGGCGGCAAACGGTTTGCCCCGCAAGACANGGA
>BB_Man_B_Liq_inBBDRAFT_1000045_pt1 | contig 18697 bp, 12 predicted proteins | sample BBManParaguerPR_4_FD_10244 | JGI IMG/M metagenome (IMG submission 10244) | reverse complement strand
GTTCTTGTTGATTCTGATGACACCCTCGATAGCATCTTTAGTTCTGATATGGCTATCGGCAGATATGTTGCACAAAGGGCGGGAATCGGTATCAACGCAGGTAGAATCCGTGGCATCAACAGTAAAATCAGAGGGGGAGAAGTTACGCACACAGGTGTTGTACCGTTCCTCAAAAAGTTTGAAAGCACTGTCAGATGCTGCACTCAAAATGGCATTAGAGGTGGATCAGCAACTGTCCACTTCCCAATCTGGCACCAAGAAATCGAAGACATCCTAGTCCTTAAGAACAACAAAGGCACAGAGGACAACCGTGTTCGCAAACTAGACTACTCAATCCAGATCAGCAAACTATTCTATGAACGATTTATCAACAACGAAGACATCACCCTCTTCAGTCCACATGACGTTCCAGGTTTGTATGACGCTTTTGGCACTCCTGAGTTTGATGATCTCTATCGCCAGTATGAATCTGATGGATCAATTCCAAAACGATCTATCGGCGGTCAAGAACTTCTTCTGGACCTCCTGAAAGAACGTGCAGAGACTGGTCGTCTCTACATTATGAATATTGATCATTGTAATGAGCACTCCTCTTTCAAAGACAAGGTTTACATGAGTAATCTTTGTCAGGAAATTACCCTTCCTACCAAACCTTTACAGCATATTGATGATGAAAATGGGGAGATTGCTCTCTGTATTTTGTCTGCTGTTAACGTAGGTAAGGTCTCTAAGAAAGAGGATCTTGAGGAAGTCTGTGATCTTGCTGTTCGTGGTCTTGAGGAGTTGGTGGACTATCAACATTATCCTATCCAAGCAGCAGAATTGAGCACTAAGAACCGTAGGTCTCTTGGTATTGGTTATATCGGTTTAGCACATTACCTAGCAAAGCATGGAGAACACTACGATGAACCAGCAGCATGGAAACTCGTCCACGACTTGTCTGAGTCTTTCCAGTATTACTTGCTCAAGTCAAGTAACCAGCTCGCAAAAGAAAAAGGCAAGTGTGGTTATTTCGATCGAACGAAGTATGCAGACGGTATCTTGCCAATCGATACTTACAAGCGTGACATCGATGAATTCTGTGGGACAGAACTAAATCATGATTGGGAATCTCTTAGGACATCTATCACCACCTACGGACTACGGCACTCAACACTGTCCGCACAGATGCCATCAGAAAGCAGTTCCGTTGTGTCAAATGCCACAAACGGAATTGAACCACCTAGAGGATACTTGTCCACTAAAAAATCGAAGAAAGGACCTCTTAAGCAGATTGTTCCACAATATTCTAAATTGAAGAACAATTACACATTGTTATGGGACATGAAGGACAATGATGGTTACATCAAAGTTGTTGCTGCTATGCAGAAGTTCTTTGACCAGGCAATTTCTGGCAACTGGAGTTATAATCCAGAGAACTATGACAATAATGAGGTGCCTGTTTCTGTCATGGCTGGTGACTTCCTGAAGACATACAAGTATGGATGGAAGACTTCTTATTATCAGAACACTTATGATATTAAGAGTGACGAACCTGAACTAACCGAAGAGAAAAAAGAATCGATTCAAGATTTACTATCTCAAATTCTAGAAACTGAGGAGGAAGATTGTGACAGCTGCAAAATTTAGAGTTAGCGAACCCATGCACACTAAAATAGATGGAATGACAGTATTTAATACTGCTGTTTTAGATAACACTAAACAAAAGATGTTCTTTGGACCCCCTCTTGGGGTCCAACGTTATGACAAATTCAAGTATCCTGTGTTTGATAAACTTACACAGCAACAACTAGGTTATTTTTGGCGTCCAGAAGAAGTATCATTGCAAAAGGATCGTGCCGACTATCAGACACTTAATGCAGCACAAAAGCACATCTTCACTAGTAACCTTAAATACCAAATCCTCTTGGATTCTGTACAAGGGCGTGGTCCTGGGATGGCTTTTATGCCTTACTGTTCACTCCCTGAACTTGAGGGTGCCATGAACATCTGGCAGACTATGGAGATGGTCCACAGTCGCTCTTATACTCATATCATCAAGAACGTATATGCAGACCCATCAGAGGTCTTTGACAAGATCCTGGACGACGAGAAGATCCTCCAGCGGGCACAATCAGTCACCCGTGCATATGATGAGTTTCTACGAGCAGCACAAGAATGGGGTGCTGGTAAGCAGTGGGAACATGCTTTGGAAGACTGTGAATCTGCACAGTGGGAACTCTATGAACTCAAAAGAAAACTATATCGAGCGGTCGCTAATGTCTATATCCTGGAAGGAATTAGATTTTACGTCTCGTTTGCTTGCTCTTTCGCATTCGGGGAACTTAAACTTCTGGAAGGAAGTGCTAAAATTATCGGACTCATCGCGAGGGACGAATCACAACACATGACCATTACTCAGAACATTCTGAACAAGTGGGCAGCGGGTGATGATCCTGACATGGTAAAAATTGCTCAGGAAGAAGAAGAAAATGTCTACCAAATGTTCCGTGATTGTGTCGAAGAAGAAAAACTTTGGGCAGAATATTTGTTCAAGGATGGTTCTATCATTGGTCTTAATGATAAACTGCTAGCAAAGTATGTCGAGTGGACTGCCAATCGTCGTCTAAGGTCTATTGGACTGAAGGCAATCTTTGACACTCCTGTTACAAATAATCCTCTGCCTTGGACAGAGCACTGGCTATCCTCTAAGGGTATGCAGGTTGCTCCTCAGGAGACCGAAGTTGAATCATACCTTATTGGGAGCATTAAACAAGATGTTAAGAAAGATACTTTCGCTGGTTTTAAACTATGACCGAACTTCCCGAGTGGAAAAAGAGAGCTCTTCAGGATCCAAAACTACCAGAGAAGCAGGTGGAAGTCCTGCTTCAAGGTCCCAAGTGTCTAACAGACGCATGGTTTCTCCAAGCAATGAAAATGAAATACCAGATCCGTGGGATGTCTAAATACCAATAGGTTTTAGTATGATAATGTGGAAGAGAGTTACCCAAACCCTTGGAGATATATGGGCACCGTGTTTGATGGGAGCCTTATTGGGGACAACTGGGGTTTTGTTTATGAAATTACCAATCTCGTCAACCAACGACGCTACATTGGAAGAAAGTATTTTTGGCAAAAAAGAAAACCCAAAGGAGGTAAACGTAGAGTTACATCCGAAAGTGATTGGAAGCGGTATTATGGGTCATGTCCAGAACTCAAGGACGACATCAAACTCTTCGGGAAAGAATCTTTCTCCAGAGAAATCCTGTCATTGCACAGGACACCAGGCAGGGTCAACTACGAAGAGACCCGACAGCTTTTTCTTCACGACGTTCTGACAGAGGCACTTGACAATGGGACGCCCGCATACTATAATTCAAACATTCTCGGACGCTATTACAGGAAAGACTACTTTAATGATTAAGATTTTGATTGCTTCTACAGCGGTTACTGTGGGACTCATTAGTCCACAAATTCCACAAGAAGAAGTTTCCGAAACCAAACCTGAGGTTCAACCTCTCCCCGTAATTCCTTACGAATACTCGTGGAAGTGTGAGGATTGCTCCCCTGAAGAACAGTATGTCCTCGAACAACTCCAAGAAAAAACCAAAATCACAGATCGTAATGCTCTTGCAACGATCATGGGTAACATTAAACAGGAAAGCAAGTTCATTCCCAACATATGCGAGGGAGGGGCTAGAGTTTCTTACAGCGATTGCCTTCGCGGGGGTTATGGTCTTATTCAGTGGACCTCAATAAACCGTTATAATGGACTCGGTAAGTTCTGCGATAAATATGGATGTGACCCAAGCAGTTTAGAAGGTCAGACTCGTTATATGATTAACGAAAATGTCTTCCAACGCTACCTTCCAGAGTTTGAAGGTCGTGGTAAAACAGTCAGACAGTATATGGTCCCAGCATACTATTGGTTGGGGTGGGGTATCAAAGGTAATCGTGAGTTGTATGCTTACGATTATCACAAAAAACTTGTGTGGTCTTGACATCACATCACGGATAGTGTAAACTATCCTCATGCTTCAGTAGCTCAGTGGAATAGAGCAACCGCCTTCTAAGCGGTCGGTCGTTGGTTCGAGTCCAACCTGAAGCGCCTTGTCGGCATGGCGGAATTGGTAGACGCGCTGGGTTTAGGTTCCAGTGTCTTTATGACGTGGAGGTTCAAGTCCTCTTGCCGACACTCAGGGTGAATAGCTCAGCGGTAGAGCATCTCCTTTACACGGAGGCGGTCGGGGGTTCGATCCCCTCTTCACCCATTCTCACTAAGAGGTTAAATGCTAGAAAATGTTAACAGCAAGATGCAAAGTTTGTCGCAAAGAACTGACAAGCACTAGCAAAGTTCAGTTCTGTGGTTGCCCTAATCAGATGAGGGTAGTAGACGATACCGTTGGAGCAGTTGACCTAGGACAAGTAGTTTTGGTCAATCATGAAAAGAATGTTAAATATAACGGGATTCTAACGGAAAGTGACCTAAAATACCAGGAGGACAGACGGAAACGTAAAGTCCGAAGACTTGAATTTGAGGAACGCTAATGATTAATCTGGACGCCCGCTTTCACAGCTACTTACATACAAAAAAATGCTTCAATATTAATGGACAATGTGAGAATATAGTAGCATACGGGTGGACAGATGATGGATATACCATTGATGGATATTATGTCTTGACAAAGAACTATAAACTCTTGTATAATCTTGAAGAACAGTGCATATCACTGGAAGAAAGGAAGGTCAATCCGATTGGCGACGGAACCGCTCTTGAAAAGCGTTGAGGTGTTAAAGCCCTTGGGAGTTCGACTCTCCCACCTTCCGTTTCGGGCATTAGTTCAGTTTGGTAGAATGCTCGCTTTGGGAGCGAGAGGTCGTAGGTTCAAATCCTACATGCCCGACTTGGTAACTTACCAACAATTTTATTAATCATGCAAATTTTTCTAGACACTGCTAATTACAGAGAGATCGCTGAGCGTTATGCTACTGGTATTGTCTCTGGTATCACAACAAATCCTACACTAGTCCGTAAGTCTGGTGTAAGTTACTTTGATTTCATCCGCACACTCTCAAGAGACTTTGCTTTTGAAAGCATCTCTGCAGAAGTTGATGGGAAAGATGCTGATGAGATGATCGAGAATGCTCAACAGTATATCAAGATCGGTTCGGAAGTTACCATCAAACTCCCTCTCACTAAAGAAGGTCTTATCGCATGTAAGATTCTTTCTGATGAGGGTGTAAAAACTAACGTCACTCTTTGTTTTTCTGCTGCACAAGCAGTAATGGCAGGTTTGGCAGGTGCTACATACATTTCTCCTTTCGTTGGACGTTGCAATGACAACTCTTTTAGTGGAGTAGAGTTGGTTCGTGCTATCTCTGGTCTTTACAGCGTCCAACGTATCGAAACTAAAGTTCTCGCTGCCAGTTTGCGAGATGTCCACCATGTGTCACGTTGCTTGCTGTATGGTGCTAGTGTAGTCACACTTCCAACTAAGGTATTCGACAAGATGTATGATCACGTCCTTACCCGAGAAGGTTTGGATATTTTTGAAAAGGACTTTAAAGAGATTAATGGTTGAACTGAGTGTAGCAGAGTTTGAAAAAGACTTCGATACTTATATGGATCGTATCGAAGCAGGTGAATCGTTCTTGATTCGCCAACCAGATGGTAGGGCAGTGGTTGCTGTCCCTGCTGGTGAGTATGAAGCAGCAGCTACTGCTGTTGCTGAGGTCGATGAGTTGAACGATATGTATTCTGATCATGAAGAGGCATGTTGAAAAAACTAATTCATAAGTATATCTCTCTGGTAAAACGTATTCCAGAGAGACACTACTGGCCACTGTTTATTATCCTGTCGCTGTACTTTGTAATTCCATACAGTGAGTTTGTGGTTACACTTGGTGCGCTTGGATACTTCAAGTTTGAGAAATCATATCGTAAAGTATTTGCCAAAGTCATCTCACCACTTCCTGATGTTATCAAGTATGGTGGATCGGTTATTTTCTTCCTCGTGATGCTGGATGACACCCTTTTCTATGCTGCTATTATCCTTGCAGCATTGTGGACTGGCAGAGAAGTAAAGAAGTCCTTGCCACAGGACCAAGACCATGCTACAATTGACGAGTCAGCAACAGACCCATGAAACCACAAGTCATTCTTGATCAAGGACCATACCGTTTTGTGCAGTGTGGCACCCTAGAGATCAACGGTATGCCAGATTACCGTATTCAAAAGTTTCACGAGTGGAAAAAGAGGTACTTCGACATGTACTTGCTTGACAACCAAATGCAACTTGACACTTGCCTTGAGGATCCAGAGTATACCAAATGGTTAGACCCTGATCCTGAGGTTGGTGCCTATCGTAAATACAACTGAGGTTATTATGTCTGATATGTTTCAAGAACGTTCTGATCTAGATTTTGTTAGTGACGTTCTCATTGATGCTTTGCAGCAAAAGAGAACTAATTTGATTTCTGGTCTTTTTGATCTTTATAATAGTGTTCGTGAAAGCGAAAGCACATCTGGAGTTTATTCTGGATTTGATTTTAAATTGACATCTGATTATCTAAATGATGTTGTAGCAGCGGGATCAGTTAATATTCCTGGTCCTGCTAGTGAAGATGTAATTTCTTTTGGTGATTACAAAAGTCAGGAGTATCGCCCTGAATAGTCCCGAGATGACTTTTAAACTCGCTCTGGTCGGGATGGTCTTAAGACCCCTGTGTCTTGGAATGACATTAAAATTACCCTGGTGCGGATGGGATCTCTCTCCCGCCTGGTTTCTTGTTTCCAGTCAAAGAACAAGTGGTGGATCCAAATGACCCCTTCCGTGTGGTTGGTTCCTATTTACAACTAAAACAAATAGGTGGCGTGCATGTGTCCTGGGGATTGACCTCCCCATTTTCTGCGAGTGTGGTGTAGAGGTAACATCCCATCCTTCCAAGTTGGTGTCACGGGTTCGATCCCCGTCACTCGCTTTTTATAAATATAAAAGAAGAAAATATACATTAATAGAGGGAGGTTATGTCCCTAGTAAAGACCGATCAATTAACCAATCTAAATGATGACGGGCAGGTTGAAGTCCTAAAAGGATTGAAAGTTACTACAGGAAGAAAACTTAGTGTTTTAGGACCTCTAGGTGATTCTTCTGATCAACCAGGAATTTCAGGACAAGTCCTGACATCTTCTGTTTCTGGAGTAACGTGGTCTAATCCACAAGATTTAAACTCACAATATTCTATATCTGCAGAAGATAGCACTAATGCAAATAGAAAAATTGTCAGATTATCTTCTGATGGTAGTCCAGTACAAAAATTCTTTACACCTACAAATGTAACTTATGATCCAGCAACTGGTATTTCTACATTTACGGTTCCTGATCATGGTCTTCAGAATGAAATTCTTATTAAAATTGCTCCAGAATCTATTGTGTTTACTTGTGCCATGGATGGCAACAAGACTGAACACGCACTTCCTGGTCCTGGTCAACCAGCGTATTCTGATCAACTGCCAATAACAAATGTAACTACAAATACGTTTGATATTGATGTTGGTGCATCTGGTCCTAATCAACAGTGGACTCCAACAAATGCGACATATAATCCTTCCACTGGCGATGTAGAATTAACTATTGGATCACATACTCTTTCTGTTGGAGAAGGAGTAACTATTGATGATAATTCTTTGTCGTTTACTTGCGACATGGATGATAATGATTCTGCTAAGACGTATCCTAGACCTGGAATTGATCCTTTTGCTGGTAGATCATTTAAAATTACTGCGGTAAGTCCAACAACTATTACTATTAATGCTGGAGCATCTGGTCCAAATAGATACTTTACTCCACAACCTGGAACAAATTATGATGCAGCAACAGGAGACTTAACTGTAGTCGTTGGTCAGCATGGATTGGGTGTAGGTAGGAGTGTTGTTTTAGAAGACAACTCTTTTACATTTACGTGTGATCAAGATGATAATCAATCACAGCACACATATCCACGTCCTGGTATTGATCCTTTTGCTGGCAAGTCAATTCCAATTACTAGTGTTGGGTCTAGTCAACATACAGTAACTGATGCAGTTTATGATTCTGCTTCTGGTAATGTAAAAATCACAGTTCCTAATCATGGGTTTAATGATAGAGACTACATTAAACTAGATGATCTTTCTCTAAAGTTTACTTGTGTTCTCGATGGAAATACTGCTGAAAAAGATTATCCCCGTGCAGGATATGATTATCCAAGTGGTAGATGGTTAGAAATTACTGGTGTTACTACTAATACTTTTAATATAAACATTGGACCTTCAAGTTATGAAGGTGCTCATGAGTTTGTGAGTGCTGTTACAAACGGTCTTTCTAGACAAACTGGAACATTTACTATCAATGTTGGTGATGCTGGAAGTGCATCTGGATCTACACACTTATTTGTAAGTGCTACTCTTAATGCAATTAAACATGAACCTCAAACAGCACATACATTTGTTAGTGCTACAGCAAATGCTGTAAAACATTTGCCACAATCTGCACATACTTTTATTAGATCTAGATCAAATTCACTCTCATTAATTCTTGCTGGTGGATCAGAAACAGATGATGTTGAGTTTGGTGGAGATTCAAATATTCTTTTGACCAGAACTGGTGACAGAATTAATTTTAATCTGGCACAGAATATTACCACAACATCTGATGTTAACTTTAATAATATTACTGCTGGTGGAAACTTAAATGTACTTGGAGACTTTAATGTTTCTACGGATCTTATTGCGGGTGGTGCGTTAAAGACCAACTCTACCAGTCTTGTATTTAATAATGACCAGTCTGTTGGATCACCAACAGAGAATGCTAATATAACTGTTAGAAGAGGAACTTCACCAACAGCAGAACTTCGTTGGAATGAGGGTGAAGATAGATGGCAGTTCACTAATGATGGTCTCACATACTATAATATTCTTCTCCCTGATGAGACAGACTTTGGTGCCACTGAGCAGTATGGTGCATCTGGAGATGCAACAATATATGATGTAGCAGCTGCTACTGTCTCTAGAGACGGGGCAAATTATACAAGTCTTACTTTTTCTATAGCAGAAGCATATAAAAATTTCCAATTAAATCAAAGAGTAAAAGTTTTTGGTGCATCTGCTACACTATCTACACCTCCTTTTATTGGTGATGGTGGCGTTGGAGGAGCTTTTACTGCAGAAAGGATTGCTGAAAGTGCTGTTTATGGAACTGATGGCGCTCCAGTTGCTGGTTTCCCACATAAGTATTATACTTATTGGGTTGCACAATATGATATTCTGAACGGTGATATTGGTATTGCTGCATATACTGGAGAAATTGTAGAGAATATTGAAACTACATCTATGAATGGTGCAAACTATAATAAGTTGACACTATCTAGAACTTCTGGTGATTATGGGTTGTTAATTTACAGAGCAGAATATGCAACAGCTTCTCAAGCTATTAATGATACGGGCGGAGATCTTGCTGAGTTGGTTGGTATATTAGGACCACAAGAACTTGGTGTTAATGTATCTGGAATTATTTGGCAAGACTATGGTGCTTTTGATGTTCCTTCTTGGACTGACAGAGAAAACGATGGTAGATACAAAGATACTCTAATTCATTTCCCACTAACTATTCCAAAGACTATTAAGAGAGGATGGGCAGAAGCAGGGATTAAAGAAATTGGAGTTAATTATATTATTTTAGATACAAATCTAACATTTGAATTATCTGGTGTGAAAGTAGTTCACGATGATACTAATGGTATTCAGATTGTTATTGATAATGCATTTGGAAGTGGTCAGAGTTATGTGTTCCTTCCAGGTGGTACATTCTATGTTAAGAGTCTTCAAGTTCCTGATGACTTTACGATTAAGGGTCTTGGTGATGCTACTGTGTTGAAGAAACAATTTTTTGATACTAGTTATTTGAACACTGCAACGAAAGAAGGTGTCAAAGGATCAATGATTCACAGTAAAACTTATAATTTTACTTCATCTGATTTTACTGGACCAAGTAGATTTGGAATTTCTGATTTGGTTCTTGATGGTAATAAAGAAAACAATATAATGTTCTCTGGTGAAAGCAATCAAAGTCTCATGAACTTTACAGATTCTGAACTTGTTTCTATTCAGAATATGAGAGTTCAAAATTCTGTAGGACCTGCAATATATGCAGAAAGTTCTTCTTTATTTTCTATCGAGAATTCTACTTTCTTGTATGGTTCAGAGACAGAAAGATATTCTACTCCAGTAGTTCAGTTTACCGATAGCACAAATTTAAAAATTACTGATTGTTTGTTCTTTGGATTTGCTGGACCACTTGATGCAACAACTTCACAGGTTGTTGGAATTAGTGCATCTATCATTAGAAATTGTGGAACTGGTATTAGAATTTATGGTTCTGGTAAAACTAATGTCCTCAATAACTTAATTCTTGGACCAGATGATGAGTGGTTACCAACTCCTGACATTTATGATAGTGATTATAACAGTGTAAATTACTCTATTAATAGAGGGGTATCATTCACAAGTCCTGTATTCCAATACATTGAAAGGGGAGAGGCAAAAGACTTGAGCAATGTTACTATAACAGGTCATCTTTTTCCAATAACAAAAACTGGAAACACTGAAGTTAGAGGATCTAATATCCTAAGAAACGGAACAGACCCAATGTTCCAAATTCAATCAACTCAAACAGATTTGGAATCGGGATATATAATTGCAGGAATACCTGCAAGTATTACATCGACGCTAACTGTTCCTGGTGAAAATGAATTGAGGGGTCATGAAATAACTGGATCCGAATTTATTTCTAGTGGGGATGATATTAATATTGTTATTCAATCTGGTTCATATAATGCTTCAACTAATCAATACACAATTATTTTAACTACATTTGGTGAGGAGTTTTATGAAAAAATTATGGATGGTGACATCTTAAAATTACAAAGTCACAACTCTACACCAAACTTATCACCATATGGACTAGAGGTTGTTTCTAAACAAACAGTTGGGGTTGAAAAGAGCATAACTTTACAGTTACCTACTGGTGTTAGTGTTTCAACCAATGGAGGCAACACGGGATATATACAAATAGAAAACATATTCATCATCGCAAGAGGAATCGTAGGAGTTATTTAAAATGCCAGACAACACTAATGTAAATAATAATGCTGCCGTAGTAGTAGTCGGTAGAACTGCTCCAGTTCCTCCTGGTCAACAAGATGCTGCGAATTCTCTGCCTGTTGTTATTGCTACTGACCAGCAAGCAATCCCTGTTGAAGAGCAAAATAAACAGCAATCTGAAGTTGCACTGTCACTTCTAGGTATTCCTAGATCTGAAGTTGCTCTTGGTATTTTTGCTGATGTTAACACTTATGATGTAAATCCATCTGAGTGGTCAACATATCCAGAACAATTTACCACTATTCCTAACACAGGTTCTTATGCTAATGTTGGTGGAAATCAAGATTGGGGTCTAACTCATATTGCAGAAGAAGCAGGAGCACTTATCGAAGCACCTGCAGATAACTATTCACTTCTTACATCAAAAAGATTCTTTCGTTATCAGCCAGGTCGTGTCTCTGCTGCAACATTTGGCGTTAAATTAACCCAAACTCCATATACTATTCAAAATGGTGGTACAACTGGAGATGCAGTTAGGAACCCTTCGATTAAAAAATATGGTATCTTTGATAAATTTGATGGTTATTATTGGGAATCTAGAAATGACGGTCTTGGTGATAACTTCACTGTTGTCAGAAGAACTCAGTCTATTACCAGAATTAACCCGAAACCATATGGAACTAATACAGGACAGCAAGTAGAAGACTATGCTGACACTGGTATTGGACTGACTGATGATCAAGGAAATCAGTATTTGAATGCATATGAAATCATCAAAGCGAACAAATGGTATTTGATGAACCTTGCTGCAGAAACTACAGATACAGAAGATAAAGAAAAATGTGCAAGAGACGTTGCATATGTTATTGAAGGATATATAGATGATCTTCGCTTTGGTGGAAATGCAAATACTGTATATAATGCACAGAGATACTATAATCAGACAACAGGTGCTTTGTTTGTTGATGCTGGAACAGAAATTGCTAGACACACTACTGTAAGAGATGCAATCAATGGTTTATTGGGTGGTGGAACACTTGCAAATTCCGTAAGTTACGTTGATGGAACTGCAGTTTCTCCTTTTACTGCTGGTTCATCTGGACTTGCTAGTGTTTCTAATGTTGAATCTGGATCAACTGCTAGAGTGGCAGAATTGACTGGTATCATTATAAATGGTATCAATAATAAATCCACTATTCCTAGTGATCCTGTAGGTGCGACATATGGTGAAATGTGCATCTTGCGTGATGGATTGATTATGACTCATGCAGCCGCAACAGATCCATCATTACTAAATGAAAAGGTTAATTATAGTATCGTTGGAACTAATCCTCAAGATAATGAAGTTTTAGTTGCTGTTCCAGAAGGAAAACCAAATATTGAATTTGGACAAAACTTTTCTTATGAAAAAAATGATTCTGCTGTTGAAGCAGTTGTTTCTGTTGCTGGTGGAACTGTACTACCTAATGGAAAAATCTTCTATGCTAAGCGTGTTAGGGTGGAAAGATCAGAGAGTGGGGGTGTGTGGTATACGTATAACTATGTGCAACTATCAGAAACTCCTACCAATGAGGAGGAGTATACATCTGTTGGCGGCGGAAATCCAACGAATCCATGGACAACAGGAAATGCATATCCTGGTAGTTTAATTGAAATAACTTCTGCAGCTGCTGGTCAGAGAGCACCAGTCATTGCAGATGGTCAAGCATTTGTGACACCAACTGCATTTTTACTTCCAGATGATGTAAGAAAATATACTGGCAATAACTATTCTGATAAGAGTTTTAATCCAGATTTGGATGAAGGATATGTAGATGGATGCTTCCCTTACATGTATCCACCTGGATCTGATAACGTTGATAGTACAGTTGGATATATTGATACAGCAATTGATGGTAGTGTAGGTTCTTATTCTACTTTAAAGGCAAGAATTAATTATGTTAATAAGAGACTATTTAAAAAGTGGTGTCAGTTTAATGTAAATCCTAAATTTTATAAAGTATATGAGTATCGTGTCCCTAGAAGTAGGTTCAGTGGAGAGAAAGTAAATGGTGCAGTAACGGATACTTTATACAGTGATAATGTTCTTGACTTTACTGCTGGTCAATCCGTAAAGGATCCTACAACTGGTGAAACTATTGAATCTACTAGCATCTGGAACTTAGATCCAACAAAAGTTACGATGTATAAAGTTGAATTTTCATGGTATGGTGCTGTTGGTGCTAGTTTCTTAGCATATGTTCCTGTGAATAATAGTGATGCAAGGTGGGTTAGGGTTCATGATCTCAGAGCATCTAACCAATTGAAAGTTGCTTCTCTTGGTAATGCAACGCTGCCTATTACTTACATGGTTTATGGTGGTGGATCACAAGCTAAAGAAGGTTATGAGGATGATGCTAGATTTGAAAAAGATTTATCTGGATCTGGATCTTATTCTGAATATCTAACTAAGTATGGTGCATCATATTATATTGATGGTGGAGACAGAGGAACTGTAAGACTATTCAGTTATGCCTCTGAAGATCAAAGAACAATTTATGGTTCTAAGTATAGAATTTCTGGAGCAAATTGTTCTACTGCACAAACATATCAAGACAATACTATTGGAGCAACATATGTCAATGCTCCATATATCTCTTTGTCTAGTGCTACACTTAACGGAGCTCCAGCAGTTAGTGATTATTACATTGGTGCAAAAGTTTTAACTGGAAATAGTAATGATCAAAACATTACTGTTGTTTGGACAGAACCATCTACTCAAAAGTTGTATGTAAATAAACCACTGGTGCAGAGTGGTAGTAATGTTGCAATTGATGTTGTTGTTGACAGAGTGAAACCACTTCTTGGTCTTAAGTGTAGGGAAGAAATTAATAGCGTTAGAAATAGAGTACAAGTTTACCCAACCAGACTGGCAACAGGGGCATCTGGTGTATTGAATATCCAACTTTTAAGATCTCCTAAATTCCAAACTTTTGATACGTATACTGGAACATTATCAATTACAAGTGGACCTAATAATTTTGTTAATATTGGAAAGAGAGGCAAGAAGACTGCTCTAACTGGAGAAACAAGTGAGAGTGCTGGTCTTGGAAACTTCCTTGATAATGGGTCATCAGTATATGGATACTTTAGATATACTCTCTCTGGCGATTCATCTGGAAATGCATATACCATGCTGGGTTTAATTGAAAAAGAAAATAATGTATTGTATTTTACTGCTGAAAGAAAAACAATTTCTGATGTTTTAATCAGGGGTTCTTTCATTCCTGCAGGGAATTACGGTGGTCCTGATCCTGATGCTTTTACAATTCCAACATCACCATATACAACATCAACATTAAACGATTTATCTGCGGTCATTGCAGACCCAGAACAAAGATCTCCAATTCCAGGAACTGGTCAAGTAGTAACAACTTTATTCACATCAAATGCTGGTAATGAATTTGATTTATCACCATACTTTGATTATAATAAAGATTATTTGTCGTTCCCTCTAACAGATCAAGTAGAAAGTCTTTATGTATGTGCTTCTTCTAAAGCATTTTATAGAAATACAAATGACTTAAATACTGATGTAGAAAGAGGTGATGTACTTGCTAGTATCACCTGGGAGGAGCAGTAAGTAATGGGTATTAGACCTGGCAAAGAAGTTAAGATTGGTCATGATAAAAGACCAGCACCGTTAATCAATACAGATCAACCTTTATATAATATAAGAAGTGGAAAACCTTTGACTGATGAGGGTGGTACACCCCTTGTATCTGCTGAAGATCAATACTTATTGTCGGAAGCTTCTGCTGACAAAGCGTCTCCAGTTACTTTTAATACTGATCCAGATTCGGTTGTTTTTAAAAATAAACCTATAAGAGGATCTCAGTTTTCTGTTGATACTCCTCCTATAGTTGCCTGGAGCAATGGAACTTCTGTATCAAAGTATACTTTTGTGTCTAGTGATAATAAAATTTATGTTGTAAATTCTGAAGGATCTTCGCAAATTTTAACTGGGAGTGCTCCAACTCATAACATAGGAGAAGAAACTATTAATGGAGTTACTTATGGATTTTTTAAAGAAAATTTGTCTCCTTTTTATATAATTTTAGGAGAAAATTCATTCTTTAAAAAGGATCTTAGTGGTGGGGATGTTGTAATATTACCAACAGGATTTTCTGGAGGACAAAAAAATTATCAGGAAAGAATTATTGAAGGTGTATATGATAATCATATTGCATTATTAAGAACTGCTCCAGATACTTCTAATACATTATTTACAGTGTTAGAAAAAAAACTTACGCTTCTTAGAAGTTCTACATGGAAAGTTGCAGAAAAATTTGCAGGTGTTAGTGAAGTCAGTAATTCTATTCTTGGAGTTCCTAAAGCAGAAGAACAACTTTCTTTATTTGCTGATGTTTCTACTTATGGAACTGATGATAGTAGATTTGTTTCATATCGTGCTGATGGCGGAGTAAATCAACCAGCAGAATGGACAACTAGAAAGTCTGAATTTTATGGTAATCATTATAGGTCTAGAATTAGAGAAGAAAAAACTGAGTCCGCTATTGTATTAGAGGCATTCCCGACACCATACTCATATCCATACGGTCCTAGATTTCAGGTGGATGGATTATATGATCAGGTTAAGTATGGATTTTGGAATAATTTTTTGAAGTTAGGAACACTATTATATACATATTTTTCTGACCCCGCTAACTATGGTGATAATCCTAATTTTAGAAATAAATTTTTGCCATTTACTGGGACTTTAGATTATACTGAATTAGATTTCTTTGAATATTTTAGTGAAGACTTAGACTTCACTTCTTTTTATAGTAATGAACGAGAATTTTTTAATCAAATTGATATATGGACTGAAACTTGGAGAGATATTCAATTAGATCTTGTTAACAGACCAAATTCTGGAATTTTAGATGCTGAATGGATTAATGGATTAGCATTAGTTCAAGGTAATTTACCAGAGAATGTTTTCCCAACTTTAACTGCTCCTGGATATAGTACAGACTTTAGAAGCTATATGTTTTTGCAGTCCAGGAAAGCATTTAGATATCAACCTGGAAGAATTAGTGGATATACTTTTGGCGTAAGAACATCAAATGATGCAACAGATCAGAACACTATAACTGAATGGGGTATTGGTAATAATACTGATCAGTTAGTATTTCAAGTTAGAGGTTCTTCATTTAACATTGTAAGAAGAAGTGTTGTTCCTTTATCCGATAGTATTCTTGCACAGAATAAACTAGCACCTACTGATCAAAAATTAATCACATACAATCCTCCACAGAGATCTGATAATCCAGAAACAGATACTAACACTGAGTTATATGAAACTGTAATTAGTAGTGATTTTTGGAACGGAGATCCTCTTGATGGAACTGGTGATAGCAGATACAATGCTATCCTAAACAGAGTAACAATGTATAAGATTGAGTTTGGATGGTATGGTGCTATTGGTATTCAGTTCTATGCATATATTCCAATTGAAAATAGTGAAGCTCGTTGGGTTAAATTACATAGATTGATAATTGAAAACCAATTGGATAGACCATGTATGGGTGATCCTTTTTATAGATTTATTTTCTCTTTGGAAATCAAAAATAATATTAGTTTAAGGTCTCCTCAATATATCTACAAGTATGGAACTTCATGCTATATTGATGGTGGTGATGAAGGAACCGTGGAAGTATACTCTTCGTCTTCTGATGTAAAAACAATTTCTCCATCAAAAGATACGACATTGCTTGGGTTATATCCTAAGACCGAAATTTTGAATCCCATAGGAACCCCAATCATTAATAAGAAGACTATTATTCCAAAAAAATTATCTATTTCTGCAGATGATTTGACACAGATACAAGTTGTTAAGTGTAATGGATGCCCTGGATATGCACAAAATTATAGTCCTAACTTGGATTGGGGTGTGAATGGAATTGATCGGGTATTTAATTTTGTTTCTACTGGAGGTAATAGTTTTTCACAATCTCAAATTGAACTGGCACTTTTAAATAAAACTGTGGATGGTGTTGTATCTAATGGATCTACAGAAATTACTTTCAATGATGTGGATAATCTCAGAGTTGGTGATAACATTCCAGAAGGATCTTATTTTCAGGCAGAGACAGTTATAACTGATATTAACTCAAATACAGTAACAATTGATAAAGCAACTATTGCCGAAATTCCTGATGATACATCAGTTGAACTTCAACCATTGTTCCAGACTTCTGATTATTTTGGTAAATTAATACGAGATGGTTTTTGGAATGTTTATATTGGTGAACTATCAAATGATCTTGCAGGAGGTTTTACAACTGCAACTCTAGATGGATGGAGTTCTGCTGAAGGAGATGAACCTTTTGGGGAACCTTATCTGAAGTATTCGGAAACTTCTGATGGAGCTAGAGTGGTTCCTGAAAAGGTAAAATCTGGTGGATCATATCAAATACCAAAAACAAATTGGACTGCTAGAATATCTCAGTATGGATATATTGCTGCATCATCAATTCCAATTAGTGGTAGAGAAAATGAGTTTTTGTGGTTACAGACTTCCCCGAATGATTCTTTTGGTATTGATGCGGAATTTAAATTAGGAGTTACTAACTATAGACCACAAACAAATGCAGCACCAGGCGCAGCGTTAGCAGATCTTACTGGATTTCTTGCTCTTGATGGGACTTTTGTAGAAACATTACCAGATTCTGCAAGACTTGAAGCGGAGTGGCATACTGAAGGTGTTTCTAAAGATAGAAATGGTTATGAAACAGGAGATTATAGATTTGGTAGAATACCACCATTTGAATATGATTATAGAATAAAAAATCCTCCAGGATCTAACAGTGGAAGGTGTTCATATTTCAAAATTACAGTACAGCAACCACAGTCTCTTTCTGTTCAGCAACTTCTTGGTTCTGATTTAAATCTTAGTGGTGATGATGAAACCAATGATCCAGAATATGATCCTACTGCTACTTATTTGAGACCATCTTCTGGTGGATCATTTAATTTTGGTTTTGAACCAAAGGGTGGGGAGGTTGCATTTAATTCTGTTCAACAGGATGAAGTTCCTGAAAATGGAACTGGAATATTTTTTGATAGTCTTATTAGAACCTATACAGATACATCTGGACAATCACCAATTACATATGAATATATTAAACTAACAGGTCCAGTAGTAACGCAGTCTCAATTAATAGAATCAATAGCAATTTGGTTTACTGCTGTTGAATTAAGAAGTTATAGAATTTTAGCAAAGAAAGCATTTAATTTTAAACCATTCCCATTGTATTTCTATGTTGATGGTAGAGATAATGCAAGACTTAATTCTATTTCTATTAGCGAACTAACTGAAGTGAAGAGTACATATAATCCTAGATGGTATACTGGAGAAGGAGTTGAAGTTGATGCTGGAACAACAATTGAAACTGGACCAATTGGAAATACGTATACAACATCTGGAGACCTTACTTTATCACCAGTTAATTTTCAAGAATTGAATAGACTTTCTTCTGCTTCTGTTGACACGCAAAATTTAAATCAGTTGAGACCCTATACTGTCATAGACACTTT
>BB_Man_B_Liq_inBBDRAFT_1000043_pt1 | contig 19011 bp, 18 predicted proteins | sample BBManParaguerPR_4_FD_10244 | JGI IMG/M metagenome (IMG submission 10244) | reverse complement strand
ATGAAATAACGGCTTGGCTTTTATCAAGCGCTTTGATGACGTCTGTGTCCGCAAAGGCGGAAAACTGTGATTTCTGGGTCTTGCGGCCGAACATGACTGGGTCCTCTTGATTTTCATGCCTTAAGAAACGGCAAAAGCGGCGCGGTTTATAGGTTTTTGCCATGAAATCTGCAAAAATTACCAATTTGAAATAAATTGGCCGTTATGATTTCAGTTGAATATTAATAATTTCAAATTATGACTATTATATAAAAATATAATTTTTAATTATTCTAAAAAGCACTAGTTTAAGCACACAGTTCACAAACAGAGCTGAACAGATTTTCACACGTCTACGACGGAGGATTTTATGGACGGAAATAATTCAGGAATGTCGGGCAAATGCCCAGTCATGCATGGCGCGAATTCGACCAATCAGAAAAATGTAACGGATTGGTGGCCCAATGCGCTGAACCTGGATATCTTGCATCAGCACGATCGCAAGACAAATCCAATGGGTGCGGATTTCAACTATCGTGACGAATTGAAAAAATTGGATGTCGACGCGCTGAAGGCGGATTTAACCGCCCTGATGACCGACAGCCAAGAGTGGTGGCCAGCGGATTGGGGCCATTACGGCGGATTGATGATCCGTATGGCGTGGCACGCGGCAGGGTCCTATCGGACTGCGGATGGACGTGGTGGCGCAAACACCGGCAACCAACGTTTTGCGCCGCTAAACAGCTGGCCAGATAACGGCAACTTGGACAAGGCACGCCGCCTGTTGTGGCCCATCAAAAAGAAATACGGAAATTCTGTTTCCTGGGCTGACCTATTCATTTTGGCAGGCAACGTTGCCTATGAATCCATGGGGTTCAAAACATTCGGGTTTTCATTCGGTCGCGAAGATATCTGGCATCCTGAAAACGATATCTACTGGGGCGCCGAGAAAGAGTGGCTGGGTTCCGGCCGCTATGACGAAAGTCGCGAAGCCGACACATTGGAAAACCCACTGGCGGCCGTGCAAATGGGCCTGATCTATGTGAACCCCGAGGGGGTCAATGGCGTATTGGATCCGCTGAAAACCGCGCGTGACATGCGTGTGACCTTTGCCCGCATGGCGATGAACGACGAAGAAACCGTTGCCCTGACCGCAGGTGGCCACACCGTTGGTAAGGCGCACGGCAACGGAAACCCAGCCGATTTGGGACCAGAGCCCGAAGGCGCGGATGTCCACGAACAGGGCCTGGGCTGGATGAACCGCGTATCGCGTGGCGTTGGCCGTGATACTGTGACCAGTGGCGTTGAAGGCGCATGGACGACAAACCCAACCAAATGGGACAACGGGTATTTCGAACTGCTGTTCAAATATGATTGGGAAAAATCCAAATCACCCGCTGGTGCAAACCTGTGGCATCCTATCAACATCGCAGAAGAGGACATGCCCGTTGATGTAGAGGATCCATCCATCCGCTGCATGCCGATGATGACAGATGCGGACATGGCGCTGAAAATCGATCCGGAATATCGCAAGATTTCGGAACGTTTTATGGCTGATCCTGCGGCATTTGACGATGCCTTTGCGCGTGCATGGTTCAAACTGACCCACCGCGATATGGGCCCCAAGGCCCGTTATTTCGGACCAGAAGTTCCCGAAGAAGAGCTGATCTGGCAAGATCCCGTTCCAGCAGGATCCACCGGTTACGACGTAGACGCATTGAAAGCGAAAATCGCCGAAAGCGGTCTGAGCGTTGCAGAACTGGTCGCAACCGCATGGGACAGTGCCCGTACATTCCGCGGGTCGGATTTCCGTGGTGGTGCCAATGGTGCGCGCATTCGTCTGGCCCCACAGAAAGATTGGGCTGGAAATGAACCTGATCGTCTGGCCAAGGTGCTGTCGGTGCTAGAACCACTGGCCGCAGCAGCCGGCGCATCGATTGCGGATACCATTGTTTTGGCGGGTAACGTCGGTGTTGAAATGGCGGCCAAAGCCGCAGGCCACGACTTGACATTGCCATTCATGCCCGGACGCGGTGATGCCACACAGGAACAAACCGATGTTGCATCCTTTGATGTGTTGGAACCTGTCGCGGATGGTTTCCGTAACTGGCAAAAACAGGACTATGCCGTTAGCGCCGAAGAAATGATGCTGGACCGTGCCCAATTGATGGGCCTGACAGCACCTGAGATGACCGTTTTGGTCGGTGGCATGCGCGCCATGGGCACCAACCACGGTGATACAGCACACGGTGTCTTTACCGATCGCAAAGGTCAGCTGACCAACGATTTCTTTGTGAACCTGACAGACATGGCCTATAAATGGGTTCCTGTCGATGGTGGTACATATAACATCGTTGATCGTGCTTCGGGTGATGTGAAATGGACGGCGACACGCGCGGATCTGGTATTTGGATCAAATTCAGTTCTGCGCGCCTATGCCGAACTGTATGCACAAGACGATGCATCGGCCAAGTTCGTGGCAGATTTTGCCGCCGCTTGGACCAAAGTGATGAACGCCGATCGTTTCGACGCATAAATCAAATAGTAAAACGCAAAACAGGCCGAATATTCGGCCTGTTTTTTTATGTCGATTGTATGGTTTACGCGATCCTTGCGGGATTTGCGTGTTATTCGATCACACGCCCGCGTGATTTGACGATGGCCCAGAACACACTGGCCAGATACACCAAATCAACCGCGACCATAAGCATCCACAAATGTGCCACAAACATTCCAATTCCGATCACAACGGCAACCATTGCCAAACTGACCAGCTTGCGCGGAACGCGGATGGATTTGGGCGAAAATGTTTCGATCTGTGAAATCATCAAAAACCCGACGAAGCCTAGCCATAGGGCGACCAGCATCGGGTATTCGGTGATATCGACCGCATCTGACATATATAAAAACACAGGGAATAATCCCAACATGGCCCCCGCGGGCGCGGGAACACCTGTGAAATGACGTGCTGTTTCTTCGGTCGGTGTGGCGCGGGCTACGTTGAAACGGGCCAAACGCAAACAGGCTGATGTGATGTAAACCAGCACAAAAATCCACGCGACGCCCGTTTGACCGCGCAAAAACACTTCGTACACCAATAACCCAGGTGCTACACCGAAACACAAAAAATCAGACAGGCTGTCCAATTCGGCCCCAAAATCGGATGCCGCATTCAGACGGCGCGCCAACAGTCCGTCCAATCCATCCATGATTCCCGATATCAAAATCAAGATCACCGCAATTTCGAATTTCTGTTCGATGGCATAGCGGATGGATGTAATCCCCAAACACATGCCCGAAATCGTCGCAAGGTTTGGCAACAACATGTAGAACGGGATTCGTTCGCGTGAACGGGGATCTTGGGCCATTTGGTTATTCCGACACTGGGGGCAATTCGGCGATAACCGTTTCGCCGGCAATCATGGTTTGCCCGATTGCCACTTTGCAGATTGCACCTTGTGGCAGGTAAATATCCAGACGCGATCCAAAGCGGATCAGGCCGAACCGTTCGCCACGGCCCAGATAATCGCCCTCTTGCGACCAGCACAGGATGCGGCGGGCAACCAGACCGGCAATTTGGACAACGCCGTATTGACGGCCATCGGGCAATTCCACGGTGATGCCATTGCGTTCGTTGTCTTTGGACGCTTTATCCAGGGACGCGTTGAAAAATTTGCCGGGGCGATAGGCCACTTTGGTAATTGTGCCGGCGGTGGGCACGCGGTTTACGTGGCAGTTGAACACAGACATAAACACAGACACGCGCAACATGGGGTCATCGCCCAATTCCAGTTCTGCGGGGGGCACGGCAGGTTCCAGCAGGGATACAACACCATCCGCAGGGGACACCATGACACCGGCCTGTTCTGGCGTGACGCGTTCTGGATCGCGGAAAAAGTAATAGACCCAAACCGTCAGGCCAGTACCGATCCATCCCAGTGGGTCCCACAGCAAAAACAGCACAACCGTAATCGCGGCAGCAATTGCCACAAACTTGCGCCCCTCGGGGTGCATCGGCTTAACAAAGGTGGATAGCATGGAAACGCTCATACGGGCCTCATATCGTCTGTAAATTGAACCCAGCGCATACAACGAAGTTGGCGCTTTGGCAATCTTGGGTTTTAGGGGTAGGGATCATGGCCCCTATAATGCGTTTTCGCGCATTTCTTGGTAATAGGGTAAACACATATCCGCGATGCGCTGTAATTCCGGTGGCAAATCCGGCATATCCCGTTCGGGCGGTGCAAACCCCGTCGAGGTATGAACCGCCCCGTACCAATGCGGTGCCCAGACCCCGTCATAGGGTTTGGGGCCCATATCCCAAGTCAACATTGCGGGGTCAAAATCTAACCCAATGGCCGCACATAATTTTGTCAGCATGTCACGCGGCGCGCGGCGAATGTCGGTGCTGTCAATAACGACCGCCTTGTGCCCTGCGGCCGTGATTTGGTGAAACAGCTCTAGCTGTTGTTGAAAACCGATATCGGCCGCGGTCGGGTTGTCATATTTTGCGCTGAAACTGGCCAAGACACGTTGTGGATGACGGATCAAAAACACGTTTGTGACCTGAGCAATCCAATTGCGTGGGATGTCGGGCAACATATGTTGTGTCATATGTTTTTGGTAATAATGCCGGTCCCGCGGGGCAATCAGATCGGCGATCACATCCTCGGCGTGATGCGGTTGCGCGGCCAAGACATCATCGCGCATGGGATGGTTCAGGCCCGTTTTGGTTAGATAACAGGCATAAAATGGTTCATCGATGGCCTGAAAATCGGACCGATTGGCAAAGGAATACATCAGCGCTGTCGATAAATTGCGCGGGCCAGACCACATGGCTAGGTTCATTTTGCCACCTCTTGTTCGATCAGTGATTTATAGAGGGATCGGATGTGTTGGGTCATGGGACCCATGTCGCCGGTTCCGATGACACGCCCATCAATGGATCCGACCGGCGTTTGCGCTCCAAAGGTGCCTGTCAAAAATGCCTCATCCGCGCCATAGGTATCGACCAAGGAATAGTTGCGTTCATAAACGGGGATCCCGTCCGCTTTGCATAGGTCAATGACCTTTTGTCGGGTAATGCCGTTCATACAATAATCGCCCGTGCTGGTCCAAACGGCCCCTTTGCGTACGATAAAGAAATTGCAGGCGTTGGTTGTGTTCACAAACCCGTTGATATCCAACATCAACGCTTCGTCTGCGCCAGCTTTCTCGGCGGCGATGCAGGCCAGGATGCAATTCAGTTTCGAATGGCTGTTTAATTTGGGATCCTGCGTCATGGGCAACCCGCGCAGATGCGGAACGGTCGCCAACCGAATGGGCCGTGGGATTGACGGTTTCGAATGTTCCATGATGATGGTGATCGTGGGACCAGATTGTGACAGGGCGGGGTGTTGAAACGGGCGGACCTTGGGGCCGCGGGTGATCATCAGTCGCGCGTGGGCATCGGTGGTCATGCCATTTGCAGCCTGTGTGTCAAAAATGGCCTGTTTCACCTGATCGGGGGTCATGCCTATGTTGATGTCTACCGCTTTGGCGGCCTCAAAAAGGCGGTCCATGTGTTCGTCAATAAAGGCCCAGGTACCGTCATACAAACGCAATCCTTCCCAAACGCCATCGCCCAGCATGAACCCGCTGTCATAGACGCTGACAACGGCCTGATCCTTGGGGACGATTTTGCCGTTTAGATAAATCAAAATGGTTTCGTTACGCGCATCGTCTTGCGCCTGATGGGTGGTGACTGTGTCGATCATGGTAACCTTTTTTGGGTACGCTAGCCTTACCTTGGGCAAAGTCCAAGTGTTAAATTGCGTTCACCTTAGTGTGAAGTTTGATGGTTTAATTTGGCTTGGTTTCGAATTTGCGGCAGGGTGCCAAAAAACAAAGAGGTGCGACAATGTCTGTGGTAAAAGGATTTGCAATTAAACTGGCGGCAATTTTTGCCTTTGGCGGGGCCCTGGCCCTGTCAGCCCCCAGCGCCCAAGCTGAAACTGTAGTCGTTGCAGGTGGGTGTTTTTGGTGCGTCGAGGCAGATTTTGAAAAACTAGATGGTGTGACTGAGGCGGTGTCAGGGTATACGGGGGGAACGGTCAAAAACCCAACCTATAAACAGGTTACGCGCGGTGGAACCGGCCATTACGAAGCGGTCAAAATTGATTTCGATCCCGCAAAAATTTCATTGGACCAGATTTTGGACAAATTTTTACGTTCAGTCGATGTGACGGATGCAGGCGGGCAATTTTGTGACCGCGGTGACAGTTATCGCACCGCCATTTTCGCAGCCCCCGATCAAATCGAATCCGCGCAGCGGGCCATTGCCAAGGCACAGGTTGATTTGGGTCAGCAGATTGTAACGCCTGTTTTGGACTTGGATGTTTTTTACATGGCCGAAGATTATCACCAAGATTATTACAAAGGGACCGGATTTGTGTTGACCCGCTTTGGCCCAAAACGCCAAAACGAAGCGTATCAATTGTATCGTGACGCCTGTCAGCGTGACGATCGTGTGAAACAGCTGTGGGGGAATGCCGCCGCATTCGTTAAATAATGACAGAATCGGTACTGCCTGTTTGGTCAAAACGATAGGCGGCCCAACAAAAATCCTGGCAAAAATCGGGATTTTACCGCGACACATTCGCGCTAATTGTAAAATCAATGCAACTGTATGCTGGACGTGGCGGGATTCCAGCGTTAAACAGCGCTCAGCAATGGCTTTGGTTTTTCCAGGGCCCTAAGCCGTATGGGCCGATTCTGGCCAAAAGAATGGAGTTAACCTCGTGTCACATGCAGACGATCACGAAGGCACCCGCAGAGACTTTCTGTACTACGCCACTGCTGGCGCAGGCGCAGTTGTAACAGGTGCTGCAGTTTGGCCACTGGTCAATCAAATGAACCCTTCCGCAGATGTTAAGGCGCTGGCCTCGATCCGTGTGGATGTATCTGGTCTGGCGGCCGGATCACAGCTGACGGTGAAATGGTTGGGCAAGCCGGTGTTTATTCGCCGCCGTACCGCCGAAGATATCGAACGCGCGCGCGCTGTTGATTTGGCCGATTTGGTCGACACAGATGCGGCAAACGCCAACAAACCCGGCGCAGACGCCAGCGACGAAAACCGCGCATTGGACGAAGCCGGTGAATGGTTGGTCATGATGGGCGTTTGTACGCACCTGGGCTGCGTTCCACTGGGTGGTTCGTCAGGCGATTTCCAAGGTTGGTTCTGTCCGTGCCACGGGTCACATTACGACTCGGCCGGTCGCATCCGCAAAGGTCCGGCGCCAACAAACCTGCCCGTGCCTGTCGCTGAATTTGTGGACGAATCCACAATTAAATTGGGTTAAGGAGACGTAAAGATGGCTGGTATTCCTCACGACCATTACGAACCCAAGTCCAAATCCGAGCATTGGCTGCACAGCCGTTTGCCGATTGTTGGACTGTTGTATGATACAATCATGATCCCCACACCCAAGAACCTGAACTGGATGTGGATTTGGGGTATCGTTCTGACATTCTGTCTGGCGCTGCAAATCATCACTGGCGTTGTGTTGGTGATGCACTATACGCCACACGTCGACATGGCGTTTGCCTCGGTTGAACACATCATGCGCAACGTAAACGGCGGTCACATGATCCGTTATCTGCATGCGAATGGCGCGTCATTGTTCTTTATCGCGGTTTATGCACACATTTTCCGTGGTTTGTACTATGGTTCCTACAAGGCGCCGCGTGAAATCACATGGATCATCGGTATGTTGATTTACCTGCTGATGATGGGCACCGCGTTCATGGGCTATGTTTTGCCATGGGGGCAGATGTCATTCTGGGGCGCGACCGTTATCACCGGTTTGTTTGGCGCGATCCCGTTCATTGGTGAACCGATCCAAACATTGTTGTTGGGCGGACCTGCCGTTGACAATGCGACATTGAACCGTTTCTTTAGTTTGCATTACCTGTTCCCATTCCTGATCGCAGGTCTGGTTGCGGTTCACATCTGGGCGTTCCACACAACGGGCAACAACAACCCAACCGGCGTAGAAGTGCGCCGTGGTTCCAAAGAAGAAGCGGCAAAAGACACCGTTCCATTCTGGCCCTATTTCGTGATCAAGGATCTGTTTGCCTTGGCGGTGATTTTGGCCGTGTTCTTTGCGATCGTCGGGTTTATGCCGAACTATCTGGGTCACCCCGACAACTATATCGAGGCAAACCCACTGGCGACACCTGCGCATATTGTGCCTGAATGGTATTTCTTGCCTTTCTATGCCATCTTGCGTGCGTTCACATCCGAGGTTTGGGTTGTACAATTTGCATCCTTTATCACCGGTGGCATCATCGACGCGAAATTCTTTGGTGTGTTGGCAATGTTCGGTGCGATCATCGTGATGGCATTGGCACCGTGGTTGGATACATCGTCGGTACGTTCCGCACGCTATCGTCCACAGCTGAAATGGTGGTTTGCGATTTTGGTCATCGACTTTTTCGTATTGATGTGGTTGGGCGCGATGCCTGCCGAAGAACCCTATGCGACCTTCTCGTTGATCGGGTCTGCGTATTGGTTCGGTTATTTCTTGGTGATCCTGCCGCTGTTGGGTGTCATCGAAAAACCAGCGCCACAGCCGTTGACAATCGAAGACGATTTCAACGCACATTATGGCAAATCTGAAACGCCAGCTGAGTAAGAAAAGGGACAGAAGAAAATGTTGAAACACATTATCACAAGCGCGGTTACCGCACTGACCCTGACAGCATCAGGGGCGTTCGCCGCAGGCGGTGGCGATCAACACATCACAGACTATGATTTTTCGTTCGAGGGGCCATTTGGCACCTATGACCAAAATCAGCTGCAGCGCGGACTTAAGGTCTACACCGAGGTTTGTTCTGCATGTCACGGTCTGAAATACGTACCACTGCGCACCTTGGGTGACGAAGGCGCGTTGGGCTACACCGAGGATCAAGTGCGCGCCTATGCGTCACAATTCGAGGTATATGATGCGGATCTGGACGATTTCCGTCCAGCCCGTCCAGCGGACCATTTCCCGGAAAACACCGCAGCTGGCGCACCTGATTTGTCCATGATGGCCAAAGCGCGTGCAGGGTTCCACGGCCCCTATGGGTCGGGTATGAACCAGCTGTTTAAAGGGATGGGTGGCGCAGAATATATTGCGTCCTTGCTAACAGGCTACACCGGCGAAGAAAAAGAAGAAGCCGGCGTGATACTGTACGAAAACACCGCCTTTCCTGGTGGCTGGATTTCGATGGGCCCACCCCTGTACGGTGAGGATGTCGAATTTGATGACGGTCATTCGAATTCCCTGGAAAACGAAGCACAAGACGTCGCTGCGTTTTTGATGTGGACCGCCGAGCCTAAAATGATGGCGCGGAAACAGGCAGGTTTTGTTGGCGTATTGTTCCTGACAGTGTTGTCAGTGCTGCTGTATTTGACCAACAAACGCATCTGGAAACCGATCAAATACGGTACGCGCCCTGAATAAGGCGCGGCCACAGCACAGAAACGAAAAACCCGCTGAGAGATCGGCGGGTTTTTTATGTTCGACGGTCGCCTGTGGGCGGGATTATAGAATGTNGTGTTCGACCAATGTTGCACGGCAGGATTGCCAGACGTCCATCAGTGTATCAATTTCAGCAAACATCCTGTCAGTGTCCCCCTGTTTTCCCATGTTCTCCATCATGTTCAATTGACGCTGCATCCCAAACAGGCCCAAGGCTGCACAAGACCCGGCAAATTTATGTAGGTCGGCCACAACCTCGGTCGTATCGCGCGTTTTGGTTGCTGGGTCTTGGACCTCTTTTAGTAATTGGTCTGCCTCTTGATCAAGGCGCGCGACCAAGGATTTGGCAACATCGACACCAAGCTCTTCCTTAAGATATGTGATCCGTTCCAAATCAACCAAATCCGCACTCATAACATTTTCTCCCATAAACTTTAGGTGTGCTTTGTCCTCAATCAGCTGCGCCAGTTTTGACACCAGGTTCGGTTTGCTGATTGGCTTTCTTAGAATGTCATTAATCCCAACGCTTTTGAACCGTTCAATTTCCTCTGGCATGGCATTGGCCGTCGCCGCAATCACAGGGCTGTTTGCCGACAATCCATCGCTTGAGCGAATTTCTTTGGTGGCGGTGATGCCGTCCATAACCGGCATACTGATATCCATCAAGATGACATCATATTTTTTGGCTATTGCCATTTCAACGCCCTTGGCCCCGTTGTCCGCCAAATCGACCATGTGGCCCGCATTTTCCAGCATTTCGCGCAGGACAAATTGGTTTATTTCGTTGTCCTCGACCATCAAGATATTCAGTGGCGTGACCTGGGCCGGGTTGGCGGGGGCGTCAATTATGTCGCCCGACCATGACATATCACTGTGATCAACAGGGATCTGGATCCAAAACAGGCTGCCCTCGCCTTGGGTGCTTTCTACGCCGATTTTACCGTTCAGGGCCTGCACCATCCGCCGCGCGATGCTTAATCCCAGTCCTGCGCCTTCGGTGCTGCGGTTGTATTCGGAATTCAGGCTTTCGAAATCATTAAAGATGCGGTCTAGGAATTCTGAATGGATGCCGATCCCTGTGTCGAAAATGCGAAATTCTAGGGTGTGTCCTGTTTTGGTGGTGTTTAGACACTCTGCCTCGATGCGGATGACGCCCGAGCGCGTGAATTTGTTGGCATTGTCCAGCAGGTTGTGCATGACTTGTCGGAATTTCTGGGCATCTGTGATCACGCTGTGCGGGGTGCCGTCCACCCATTCGATGTCAATCCTATTGCCGTAACGGTCCGCCATTTCTATCTGGGAATCGACCAGTGATGAAACCAAACTGAAAATATCGACTAATTCTTTGTTCAACGTCGTCTTGCCAGCCTCAAATCGTGAAATGTCTAAAACATCATTCACGTGGTGTTCCAATTGCTTGGCCGACATGCTCATCGCGTCCAGGCAGACTTGTTGCTTTTCGTCCAGTTGCGTGTCTTGCAGTAATGACAATGTGCCCACAATACCGTTCAGAGGGGTGCGCATTTCGTGACTCATCACAGCTAGGAAATCCGCCTTGGCTTTTTCGCCAGCTAATGCACGGTCACGCGCCTTGACCAATTCCGCTTGGGCGGCGACATCAATTGTAATATCACGGATAAAGGCCACAAACAGGGTTTCGTCGCCCTGTTTCACAGTGTCCAAGGACAGTTCAATCGGGAAATGGCGACCGTCTTTGTGCAACGCTTCTAACTTGACGCGACCTGATCCAATGATTCGACGTGATTCTTGGCCCTTGATTGCCCGTGACATACCCGCATCATGGGCGTTGCGGAATTTAACGGGCACAATTTTGTCGGTTAAATTGGCCCCGATCATTTCCTCGGGGGGGAAACCGAAAATCCCATGAGCCGCCGCGTTATATTGCAAAATGATACCTTCTTGGTTGGCAATCAAGATTGCATCCAGTGATGCGTTTATCACAGTTGATAGGCGGGTGTTTACGGATAATGTTTCCCGTTCACGTCTGTCATTGGCGATATTGAGGCGAATTAGTAGCAAAACAGCCAAGACCAAAATGATAATGGTTGTCGTTGCCAATATGGCCAACCTAAGCAGGGTCGATGATATCCCTGCGCGTGATTCCTCAGCATCGGTGATGAAAATTTTCAGACCTTGTAGCGCAATTCGCCGTATTGCGGGGGCCATTTGTTCCAAATCTTGGATCAACTGCGGTAGGGCAGCAATCAAGGCACCATCAGACGCATCGATGATATCAACGGACGTTTGTAAAAATTTGGTTACTTCTTCAATGTGATCGCGTGTTGATGAACTTTGCGATAACGCTTGTGTAAATGGGCCGTTTACAACGGTTGCAAACCGGTTGAAAAATATATCATAGGCTTCGCGCGCAGATTTTAAGTTGGGCGCAGTTTCGGAATTTGCGCGGATAAATTCGTTCCTTAATTTGTAAAACTCGACCTCAACTTGCGAGAAATTCCACTGCGCATTATCGCGGTTTACCGACTTTAATTTGTCCAGTTCTTTAATGACTTCTAGCCCTAGCAACGCTAGTGCAAACAAACAAACTGCCAATAATGTGCTAAGTGCTGAAAGGCGTACAAATCGTGTCGCTGCCGCTGGGATCAGGGTTCCAACTTGGGCGTTTTCAGCATCAGGAAATTGATCATTCGACATTTATTCGGTTCAACTGCCAAACACTTTGGGCATAAATCGCCTCATTTTGAAAATCAGGGCCTTGGGAGTAGGGGAAAACGATCCATAGCGGACCTTTGTCGCGGGGGTGCATTACAGCACCGTTATGACGTGTGGCAATCAATGCAGTATTATAGGACAGTGTTCCTATGGAAAATTCAGCCATATAATCGTTGATGGCCCATGTCGTAATCGTATCACCTGAATATCCTGTTATTTCAACAATATCGCGTAATAAAACGCCACTGAACTCGCTGGTTCCATTGGTCCAAATCGTGGTGGTGCTAAACTGATGCTGGGGCAGTGCGTCGAGCAGTGCCAAATTGAATACAAATGGTTGACCCTCTATTGAATTGCCTTGCACGTTACTGACCGTCAAAATGATATCAGAGGATTGTTGATCCTGCGCAACACTGGCGGTGACTGTCCCTGTTGCCAAACATAGGACTAAGATAAAATACATAAATAGACGCTGCATAGAAGTACCGCACACCATTGTTGCTTACGAAAGTTTTAGCAAAAATACCCTTTAGGGTATATTGGGTTATTGGGTTATATGAATATCCTTTCGGATATATCTTGCATTTTTTACCGATACTGATCTTGGACATGTTCGCAGACCTATGTAAATCCATGGCCAGTTTTGGGAAAATTTTAGTCAAAAGAAATCAGGTCGCTGTGCCGTAAATCAGGGATCCAAATTTCGCCGATTTCGTGCGTTTTGAGGCAAGATATCAAAGAATTATTAGTAAAACTCGATTGCAAAGGTCCTTATTGCACTTGAGAAAGTATCAAATGGATAGAAATATTTACCTGAGTGTAGCGTTTTATTTTACACAGTTACGGAAAAGTTACTAAAAAATGACAGTAATAGTGCGATAGGGTATGGTATGATATAAGTATGAAACGAAATAAGTGCGAATAAAGTTGTGGTCTGTTCGTATTTGTCCCATACTTAAGAACAGATGAGGACTACATTTTAACTAGTGGCGGATAGATATGAAAATCCTAATTGCTGACGATCATGACCTTTTGAAAGATACACTTGTCCTATTTTTACGGGGCGAAGGAAATATCGAAACAGTGACGGCCGCGGATTTTGATGGCGCGATATCCATGATCGACACCAAGGGTCCGTTTGATTTGATCATGCTGGATTATAACATGCCCGGCATGAGCCGCCTTGAAGGGCTGAAAAAAGCGTTGGCCTACAAAGGCGGGCAAACCGTGGCCCTGATGTCCGGCATCGCCACCCGCGCCGTCGCAGAAGAGGCGTTGGCATTGGGTGCGGCCGGTTTTGTGCCCAAGACACTCTCGGCCAAATCCCTGGTCAATGCTGTGCGGTTTATGGCGATGGGCGAACAATACGCCCCAATCGATTTCATGACCCAAGAGGAAGAAGAAGCCGCGCCAAACCCGTTGGCCGAAAAACTGTCGCGCCGCGAATTACAAGTGTTAGAGGGATTGTCCCAAGGCAAATCCAACAAAGAAATCGCGCGGGATTTAGATTTGCAAGAACCGACAATCAAACTGCACGTCAAAACACTGTATCGCAAAATCGGCGCAGGCAATCGCACGCAGGCGGCCTTGATCGCCAAGCAAGAGGGTTTGTTTTAAAAAACAAACGCAGTTTTGCATGACTTATGACGGACAAAGCGTTAGGTAGGCCCTAACGCTTTTTTCGTAGGAGCCATTGCTTGACCCTACCTTTTGATTGGTCGCCTGATGCCACCCTGATTGATTCACAGGGTAACAGACATCACAACCGCTTGGGCGATGCCCTGTCTGCCGCGGTGTCGTTGGACGACGTGGTCGCGGCTTGGCACCAGTTTTTTGCATTGATCCGTGATCGCAGGTGCGAACCTGTGATTGGGACGGCGCAGATTACGGCCACGGCCGCGGGCCACAACGCGGGGTTTCAGTGTCAGACAGGCGGCACAACACAGACCCCAAAGCAGTTGCGCCGCAGCTGTGCCAGTTGGACGGCATCCTTTGTCCACAACGCAAACCGGTTTGGTCCGGACCAAACCTATGCCACGCTTGGGCATCTTAGCCATTCCCTGACGCTTTATGCCGGGGCCGAGGCACTGGTGACGGGCGCAGATTATGTGCCGGTCCGGGTCAAACACCCCGCCCAGCAGCGCAGGGTTCTGACAGATCAGCGTGTTACTGTTTTATATGCTACGCCGACGCAAATTCGCATGCTGTGCATGGGTGCCGTCGCGCGCGCATTGGCGGGGCTGCGTTACGTCATGATCGGTGGCGGTATCTTGGATCAGGTGACGCAGGATTTGATATCACTGGCGGCCCCCGATGCGCAGATTTTGCAGTTTTATGGCGCGGCAGAAACCAGCTTTGTCACGCTGTCGGGGTCCGATACGCCCAAGGGATCGGTGGGACGGGCCTTTGCTGATGTGCATATCGACATTCGCAATGCCGCCCCCGACGATCCATCGGGTGACGTCTGGGTGACATCGCCCTATCTGTTTGATGGATATACCCGTGGGGCCAGCGCCACGACGTCACGCGAAAATGGCTGGATTTGTGTGGGCGAACGGGGGTATTTGGATGAACAGGGGTATTTGTTTTTAACAGGACGCGCGTCACGCATGTTTCTGGCGCGCGACAAAAATATTCACCCCGAGGAAATTGAAACCTGTATCATGGGGTGTTCGGGCGTGGTTGCCTGCGCGGTTTTGGGCCGCCCCGATGTTTTGCGGGGCAATCGCATTTGTGCGATGGTCTGCGCACAAGATCGCGATATTGCGTCAAAAATTTTGGGGCATGTCCAAAAACACCTGCCGCCGTTCATGATCCCCTCTGATATCACTATTCTCGATCCAGACGAATGGCCCATGTTGGCCTCGGGCAAACCCGATCTGGCCAAGTTGAAAGACCGCCTATGACAGCACAGATTGTTTCCGCGCAGCGCACCATTATCGCCCCCAAAAACGGGGCCTTGGCGGGAATGTCCCTGTCAGATTTGGCGGCCCCTGTGATCAGGGCCTGTTTGGCACAGGTGGGGATCGCTGTTGATCAGGTGGACGAGGTCATCGTATCCAATGCCTTGGGTGGTGGTGGCAATCCTGCACGGGTCTGTGCCTTGGCCGCTGGTATCCCCAACCGGGTTGCGGGCCTAAGTATCGATCGGCAATGCGTGGGCGGGTTGGATGCCCTGATATTGGCCAAGGCGATGATTGATGCAGGACAGGCCCATGTCATTGTTGTCGGCGGGGTTGAGAGTTATTCGACACGGCCCATCCGTCTGGCGTCCCCCCATGCGGCCGCAGTGGCACATCCCTATGATCGCCCCGCCTTTGTCCCTGCGCCAATGTCGGACCCAGATATGGATCAGGCCATGGCGCATGTCTGTGCAACATACGATTTACAGCAATGCGATATGGATGAATGGGCCATCCGCAGTCACGCAAACGCAATCGCCGCGCGTGACAGATTGCAGCGTGAAATTGTGGCGGTGGCTGGCACAGGCGTTTTGCATGATCCCTATGCCCGCCCGCTGACGGATCGGGTTTGCGCCCGCGCGCCGAAAATTGACGGGCCGATCACCTATGCCAATACGGCGATTGCGGCGGATGGGGCGGCGTTCGTTGTGATGGTATCGTCGCAGTTTGCGAAAAAACATGGGCTGGCGGGTGTAGATGTGGTGTTTGGCAAAACGGTGGGGGCTGCGCCGCAGGAACCCGCGATTGCGCCGGTTTGTGCGATACGTCAGGTTTTGGAACACCTGGACCTTGCGCCGCAATCCCTGACCCACATCGAAATGATGGAGGCCTATGCCGCACAGGCGATGCTATGCGCCCAATTGACCGGCCTGCCGCTGGATCGTGTTAACCAATCTGGTGGTGCTTTGGCGCGGGGCCATCCAATCGGCGCATCTGGGGCCGTTTTGGCCGTGCGTCTGTTTCATGATCTGATGGCATCAGCGGGCGGCCGCGGGCTGGCCGCGATTGCTGCCGCCGGTGGTCTGGGAACTGCGATGGTCCTACAGCGTTTGGCGTGAAAACACGCTGGCGGGCCGTGCGCGGAAAATGGCTTGGGTCAGGATGGCGGTCACCACCGCCTTGATCACATCGCCCGGCAAAAATGGGGTGATCAGCAGGGCCGCTTGGGGGATTGATTTGTCCAACATCATCGCCATTCCCGCCACACCAGGAATATAGAGGATCACAATCCCGCCGACTGTCGCCGCAATGGCCGCAGCGATTCCGACCGGCAGGGCGTGCAATCGTTCCATGATCCAGCCTGTGGCCCAGGCTGCGATTGGAAATCCGATCACAAACCCAACGCTTGGCCCCGCCAGAACACCCAATCCACCGCGTCCACCTGATAGCAATGGCAATCCCGCCAGGGTCAGGGCCACAAACAATGCAACCGCCGCAGCCCCCCGTTTGGCCCCCAAGATGGTGCCGGCCATCATGATGCCCATGCTTTGTGCTGTGATCGGGACACCGCTGGTCAGCATGAGTTTCGGGACCAATCCTAGGGCTGCGATCAGGGCCGCAAAAAGGGCGATGTGAACTGTTGCTCTTTCCATTTATTACTCTTTCGGTGATATGCCGCCGCGGGCGCGCAGGGCTTCGGACACGGTATCTGCATCATCAAGCATCCCCAGCGCAAGGGGAAATATAACCGCCCACCGTCCCGACCGATGCGATCGCGCACGATATGCCATTTTCAACTGCTCTGCACGGGACAGAAACACGGGGATAAACCGGATCATCATTGCAATCGCCAATGACACGGCATTCGGGCTCAATCCCAGCCGACGAAATGGACGCAACAGGCGCACCAGACAGGCAATCATATCCTGCAGTGGCGTCGTCATTGTAACCAAATTGGCAAAGGCAACCGCAGTCACCAGACGTGCAATGATCAAAATGCCACTGTCCCAATCGCCCTGCCATCCATGCCACAGACCCAAAACCACAACAAAGGGCCATAGTCCATATAACGTGCGCAGACCCGCGCGCAAAAACGCAATGCCCATTGCGGCATATAACGCCAAGGCCGCGCCGCCCAAAATCATAATGGCCCAGCCTGTGGGAATAATGAACAGGGCCGTTGTGATTGCGCACAGCGCTGTTAATTTTATCGGCGCCGGCACAGCGTGCAGCCGCGTTTGGGGGCTATAGGTCAGCGCCAGCATTATGTCAGACCTGATGCGGTCATCATGGCATCCATGAATCTGGGCAGGACCTGTGATGGTAATCCGATGTGATGGATCTGACCTGCGTCCAGCCACAAGACCTGATCATAGGTTTCGATGGCCTCGGGATCGTGTGTGATGTGGATCAAGGTTTGCGGCAGGGACTGGAATGTTTCGCCCAAAATGCGCCGCGTTGGAATGTCTAGCCCGCTGAACGGTTCGTCCAAGACGATCACATCGGGTTCCATCGCCAAAATAGACATCAGGCACAGCAGTTGTTTTTGACCCTGTGACAGGCTGGCCGTTTGACGATCGATCCAGTCCAGCGTGCCAAACCGGGCCAACATTTGGCGCGTTTTTTCGCGGGCTTGGGGCGCGGTATGGCCAATCTGCCTTAGGCCAAAATCAATTTCTTCGCCGACGGTGGGATAAATGATCTGGTGATCCGGGTTTTGAAACAGGATGCCAATTTTCTGAATGGCCCCTTTGCGATCCGCATAGATATCGATGTCATCAATTTGGACCCGGCCGGATGTGGGTTTGATCAACCCGCAGAGGCAGCGCGCCAGTGTCGATTTCCCCGATCCATTGCGCCCGACAATCCCGATGCGGCGATCGTTCAACTGTGCATCAAGATCACAAAGAATTGATCGGCTGCCCACCGAAACGCTGACCTGATTTATCGAAATGTGCGGATTTTTCATGACATTCTGTGCGGTTGTTTGGTGCAGGCATATGCCGATTGCCCCCAAAATGTCAAAGACGCGATACGTCGCGCATAAAAAAACTGGCCCAAAAATGGGCCAGTTCTAATCAAACAACTGAAATTAGTTGTTTGCAGCAACTGCGCCGATCAAAACCAGCAAAATCGCTGGCAGAACCAAGTTTGCAGAAGAAGAACCTGTTGGTTCTGCTACCAATACTGGTGCTTCCATTACTGGTTCTGATACGTTGCCAGCAAATGCTGTTGATGCTGTTGCTGCGAAAGCAGCTGCAAGAACGATCTTTTTCATTTTATTTCCTCATATGTCACGTAACACAGTGTTAACCTCGGAGTCCTCAGACGACCGATGCCATATCGGTATATACGTTTGGACTGAATTATCAATCCTCTAGTTGTAAATTCGGTGTGAAGCTCTGTCAAATCAGCAACACTTGGGTGCCAACCTTGGCCAATCCGAACAATTCTGCAATGTGTTCGTTGTACAAACCAATGCAACCATTGGACGATCTGCGGCCAATTTTGCGGGTGTCATGGGTGCCGTGAATCCGGTAATATGTCCATGTCAAATACAGCGCATGCGTTCCCAAGGGGTTATCTGGTCCGGGGGGAATGAATTTGGGCCATTCGGGGTTTCGTTTTAACATGGACGGGGTGGGGCGCCAGCTGGGGCCTTCGACTTTGCGGGTGACAGCGGTGCGGCCGCGGCGTGTCAGATCCTCGGTCATTGGGATAGAGGATGGATAGAGTTTATAGATGGTTTCGTCTTGCGACCAATAATGCAGGGCGCGCGATGATGTATCGACCAATATCGCCCCGTTTTTCAAACTTGGAAAATAGGGCCGCCAATCCAGCGCACGAAAACTGGACAGATTGTGGCGGATTGTGCTGGTGACCTCTGATTCTGTTTCTGTTGTGCTTTCGTCATTGACGAATTCGGCTTG
>BB_Man_B_Liq_inBBDRAFT_1000040_pt1 | contig 19872 bp, 18 predicted proteins | sample BBManParaguerPR_4_FD_10244 | JGI IMG/M metagenome (IMG submission 10244) | reverse complement strand
AGGTTTTATGCCTGTAACAACTGGGCACATGAAAAGATTGGCAGTGAGTTTGGACTGCTTTTCTTTGTTTAGCATTTCTTGTTTTTTCGGACCATCCTCATTGTCCTTCAACTTCATGTTGGGGGATATTCGGTTTGAAGAGTTGGTTGGTGCGGCGCTCGGCTTTGCTTCAACTTCTTGAGCTTTTGTGTTGGGGGTCGACTCTGGATTTTGGTTGGACTCTTTTTTCTTCCCTTTGGGGATAGGGGTCGAGGTAGGTTTATTGACGTTTGTTTGTTGGGGAGGTTGCCATTCTGTTGACCGTTGAATAGTGTCAATAATGGCGGGTCCGAGGATGTAACCGTACCTTTTACTCGGGTCCGGACTTGTCTGTTCAGTCAGGTCAGCTGCGTTGGCGACCGTGGGACTTTTCTCCCAGCTGTAAGGAGTAAACACGGTGAGTCCCGCTTTATCAATGTTGGAGGCAAAAACGGTGTTACCATTTGACTCCACCATGTTTGTTAGTGCGGAAGTGAAAACAATGTTAGAAGCGTAGGCGTTTTCCACCTTTGCTTTTGTCAAGTCCTGTGTTGCTTGCTCAGTGTATTGAATGAGTTTTAAGTCATCTACTCCAAACTGTTTTTCCAGTTTTGAAATGGCAGAAGTCATGGGTGCTGCGGAATCCTTTTCATTTGCCTGTGCAAAGGAACGCAAACCAGCGTTGATGACACCGTCAAGTTCGGAACGAAGTTTTACTTCGATACCCATATCGGTGCCATAACTAATAGACTGGCCTGACCAAACAAAGACAAACCCAATCGACTTACCATTTGGATAAAAGAAGCGGATGGTGATTTGACTCGTTATGTCTTTTTCAACAAATTTCTGATATGCTTCCACGGCGGGACCACTGGGATTCCACTGTAGGCTGCCAGTTGGAGTGCTACCTGTGGAAACCAAATTTACTGATGCTTTTGTCACCAGTGGTTGAGGCTCTTGGGATCCCTCCAAACTATACAACATCAGGTTTGTCTTCCCCCAGAAGACTTCGAAACGGGGTGCGATTAGGTTACTAGCCATAGTTTACACATACATTGAGGATTGCTGAGCTTCGGCAACGGCTTCTCCAATCTTCATTGCGACGATGGAAGCAAGCTCTTCGGCGTCTTGGCCTGCCTGTTGGGTGATCGTGATGGGAGCATTTACTGATACCCCGCCACCACCGTACATGCTGTTGTACATTCCCCCCATTCTTACCATGCCGGTGGAGATTTGATCCAAGAATGCTTTCATCCCGTAACCACCAGCGGCAGGAATGATGGTCTCCGAGCTGTTGGCGATAACGAGACTCGAATTACGAGGTTTGGCTCTCATTTCTGACGCTATTGCGTCACCTAAGCTACCCTTTGCACCATTAAAACCATTGATGGACCATCCAGATTTAGAGCCGGTTGAAAGTTTAGAAGCGAAAGTCCCGTTTGGCTGCAAGGTAGGGGTGAGACCAGGCAGCATGGGGTTAACCATGTTGATTTTGCTTGCAATGGCGGAACTAATTGCCGAGGTGTCCATATTCATCATTGCATTGGAGACGGAGAATGACACCTTTTGGGGGAGATTATCGAAGGCTGTTCTCAATGCTTTTGCTGCATCCTCTGCCGCCTTTTGGTTTTCCTCGTGAGCAGCTGTAGCTCTTTTAACCGATACATCGTTCTTTATCTGGGTTTCATCATAGTTCAGATTTTTTAACCTGGTAATTTCTGCATTCAAAATTTCCGCAGACCCTGATGCCAAGTCTGTGGTTGCTCTAACGTTAGCAACAAGAGGCTCCAGGTCTTTAAGGGCTTGGGCATCAGCCTGCCCTAAGTTAGGAGTTAACATTTTAACTACCTGGGCAAACTTCATGGGATCAGACGTAAGATTCCCTGCGGCGCCCAGTCCTACTCCACTTGCTTCTTCGACTCTTTTATTTACTGCTTCCATCTGAAGTCGAGCTGCTTCAAGCTGTTTATTTGCGGCTTGTTCGGCTGTCTCCGGAAATAGTTTATTAAATAGCGCATCACCACCTAAACCACCAAGGACACCGCCAATGGCTGTGCCAAGTCCAGGTAAAATGGCGGTACCTATTGCCGCACCAATAACTGACCCGGTCATACCGGATGCAGCACCCCCGATCGCTCTTCCAGCATCTTGCCCGCTTGCCATCCTCATTGCGGCATCAACACCACCAAAAAGTAAGGCACCCCCCGGCACAGCTTTGCCTACTTTGGCCAAGGCACCCAGTGGCTTCATAAACTGTGCCAGTTTGGTAACCCCTTTGCCCACTTTTGCCACGTTTGTTACACCGGCATTCATAAAGGGCATTCGCGCTCCCTTACCGGTCAATTTGTTGTAACTGCCTGCTGGAAGAGGTCCTATGGGGCTGGTGTATCCAGTCCTCATCGTTTGTCGGACTTTCATCCGGGTGAGTTTTGCCATAGCCTTGGTTTTCTTATTGCCGCCCATCATCCAGTCGGCACCAAACAAACCTAGACCACCACCACCTCGACGGCCGCCGCCAGTGACTTTAGCACCGCCCATTCCGCCTAGCGATTTGGCAATGAAATTGTTTCCTTTACCTTGGAAGAATCCAATAACCGCTTGACTGAGTCCAAAGGTCAAACCTTTGATAATAGCTGGAATGAGGATGGTGAGCATCCCCAGCATATACATTTCAATCGGAATTCTTGGAAGAATTTCCTTGAGAGCATTTAGGATCATCTTTGAGATGTCCTTGAATATGTTTGTAATAGCAGCAGATCCACCGGCGGCATCAAATGCTTTGAAAAAACCGTCGGTGATGTTTCCTGCTCCCAGTCGCTTGGAGAGGAACCCTGTAACAGTGGAAAGTTGCTTCAGTATTGTCCCCAACAAAGTTCCGAAAAATTCTCCAACTTTTTTCGCAGCGTCCGAGCTGAAGAACTTTTCAAACATTCCTGAGAGAATGGCACCCAGATCCACGTTGGGGTCCTTGATTTTTTCAACCAGACCCCCGAAATCAGCGTCCGAGATTACTCCGAGTTCGGCAAACATATTTCCGATTGCCAAAAGGCTGGCTCGTAGTTTTCGTGTTTGACCAAATTTTTCAGCACCAGCTTTTGATAAAGTTTGCTGATAATCCATCAAACCTTTCTCGTATCTCTGAAAAGATTTGTAGAATTCTGCGGTGTAATGTCGAGCGTTGGTTAGAGTTCCGCCGATCTCTTTCAACGGATCCCATATCATGGACAAGTTGTCAACAATTGGTTGGAGCACCATGAAGACGTTCGCCAAAATGTCACGGAACATTTTGAAGAGATCAATGTCAACCCTGGCAGCTTCTGAGGCAGTACCTACAACGTTGCCTGCTTCGTCGAGATACTCACCGAAGTCATTCATCTTGTAGCCAAAACCTTTCAGCTTTCTTCCTAGACCCAGGAAACCAATTTCAGGGTCAAAGATAGCGCTATTGAGAGCCTCCATTAGACCGGAGGTGCTCCTCCTCATTTTTTGTACCATCGCCTCTGGTACAATCTCATCGTAGAAACTGTTGATAAGGTCAAGGCGCTTTACCATGTCGCCGCCAGCTTCCTTCAGCTTGGGCATCAAGCGTCCAATAGCAGCAGAGACTTTAGGGTCACCGTACACGGAAGCATATTTTCCGAGTTGAGCTTCTGAGATACCTTGATCCGTCAGTAGTCGCTCGGTTAGTCCAGGCAAGCCATAGGGACCAGCAGGACCACCTCGACCAGTGGTGCCTCCCAAGCCAGCCATAACCGACTTTTTAGTTAGCTCACCCAGCAACACTTGGACTGTCCCTGCCGCACCTTTCTCGACATCTTTGTAATATGCCTCGTTACCTACTTTTAATTTCTTTGCCAGAGCGGCTGCACCCTCTGCGTCCGACTCAACTACTCGGGCAACGGAGTCACCAATTCTTTTAGACACCATGACATAGTCCCGTGTCGCACCTGGCAAGTCTTTTGCCAAGTTGCCCAGGATTCGGTTGGTACCTTCCGTAAATTCTAACGCCCTGTCGAGAGAGGGGTCCTTTCCCAGAAAAGACTTATCCCCCTGCCTCTTTGCGATAGAATAGTAACCACCGGCGGCGGAGATGTCTTCCATCTCGTCTTTGACACGCTCACCAACGGTTCCAGCAAAGTATCTAAAGGTACCTTTAATGAGTGCCGCACCAGCTGTGAAACCAGACATTAACACACTCGTTAAAGGTCTGGCAAGACCTTGCCCGAGTTCGTACCCGAAGGCAAACCCGCCCATGTGGAAATCATAACCGTCTCCACCACCACGGGGTCCTCTGCCTCCCCTCCCTCCGCCAGCGCGACCAGGGCGTATGCCTCCCCCACCCGGGGGTGCCATTCGTGACCTTCCACGGCGGGAATTCAGTTGATCCATCAAACGGATCTGTTCTTTGAGTGCCTTATTCGTTCTCTCAATAGCAATAGAACCACCACCAAGCTGATCTAACCTCTTCAGAGCACCAATTGTCTTACCGACTTCTCGCCTATACTGACGCATAGGCACAATCGTGCTCCTCAGAACCTGGTTCTGTGTCTTCAGGGTTTGGTTTACCCCGTTCAGGGCGGCAGTAAACCTGCCCATGTCACGGGCAGTTCTCCGGGAGCCCTTACCACCGAGGCTTCCCAGAGACTTACTAAGATTTGCTAACTGTTTATTTATCTTCGTGAGTTCCGGTGTGATCCCGTCTTTAAACTCACCAATAAGTGTAAAAGTTTTCGGGTCCGCCATCCGGTGACTCTACCTGTTATTTGGTTTTACCCGTCACTTAGGGTCCAGGTTGTGTATATCTGATTCGTCCAAGGGTGGGCGTCCCACTGAAACCGGAAGCCGGTGCGGTCTGAGTGGCAGAAGAAGTAGACCCAACACCTGCGCGAGCAGGTCCAGAGGCACCGCTGCCCGCTTTGGTGGCTCCTGTGGCGGCACCCACCCCTTGACCAACTTGGTTCGACACGTTAAGTAGTTGAGAGTTTTTTGCCCCTGTCAAACTCTTCGAGGCTTGGTCCCTTCCAGAGTCAACTTGATAGGCAGGGACTTGTTTGAAACTGATGTCGACAGTTGCCCGTGTTGCATTGCCGTCCAAATCACGCATCGACTCCGAAATGTTGACGGATTCAATTACGAAATATCCACCGTCGACACCATTGCCGAAGCCATATTTCTTACTGTTTGCCCAGACTTGATACACAGGGACATTTACAAAACCTTTTCCACCGTTTAGGGTGAAATTCATCAAATTTTCCAGGGAAGTAATTTTACTCTCCACCGTTTTCAGTCGGGAGAATCCCTCCACCAAGGCGTCACTGAGTTTGAGGTCCCTCATCCCCTTAGACCCTACAACCACAGGAGCCGTGTTAGTGCCATACACCGAGAGTCTCTCCACGCTGGCATCAGTAGACCAGGAAATGTCCCCAGGAGTTGTTACGAAAGTCCATCCTTCACCTCCGGAGGGGCGCTCAAAGAAGTTTTTATTAAGGTCAAAAGCACTGTAGTCAATCCCGCTATCATAGCCCGCCTCTTGTAGATAAGTTAATCCGCCTTCGGAGTAAAGGGTTGAAAAGTCCAGGATCTCGTCTTTAGTGCTAAACCCGGTGTTACCGAAATATCCAGAAGCATAGTTAGCCGTGGCGTCAGCCGTGGCGCTATTGCCCCAAGACTGAGCCAGAATGCTCTGGCTTTCTGTGTTGGGAACAATTTTTTCCGTAATAAAAGGAACAGTCCAACTAGATCGAGTAGCCATTTTAAATCTCCTTAGAAAAGGTTCCCTTCGTCGAGACCAGTAGTAACCGATGGGTCTACTCTTAATCCCCACTTGGTGTTATAATCCACTCCCCTTACTCCTTCTATAACGGCGTCATCCCATACATCGAATCCCATTGATTCTGCTTTGGCTGTAAAACCAGCATTAAAAGCGCCGCCAGCCGAGCTAGGAACTTCGGTAGTGTAGTTGGTTATGGGCAGCGTAACGGGTGTAGAACCTCCACCTGCAGAATTTCCGGATCCCCCGAGGGGGCTTCCGGTCAGTTGGGGACCTTGGTTTGCGGGTTGAATAGAGAAGACAACATCAGGGCCTCCAGACCCTGTTGAAAATGCTGATCCCCCGTAGTTCGCTGGTGTTTCAGTGTCTCCACCAGCACCGGGCCACTGTTGAGTTGGTTCCGAAACTCCTTCCCAAACACCGGAACCTCCCCCCAAGCCGCCAAGAAAGTTCAATCCGAGAGCCGTAGTTGCTTGACCAAAAACCTGTGATAAAACAGGGGCTGCTGGCCCTAGTCCCCCGAGAGAGTTACTTACGACTTGATTTAGAGACTGTGTTAAGGTGGAGGTTAAGAAAGGTGAGATTTGGGATTTTAGGATGTCCTGTCCGGCCGTGAGGTCAAGACCTATGTCTCGGGAAATAGACTCTCCCAGGACTGAACTCAAACCCACATTTACGGAAGTGTTGATAGCATTGGTGGTTACTGCGCTGCTAGCAACTCCTATAAGTGGAATGGCTCCTCCTTCAAATGCCATTATTTCCACCCCCTGTGACGAATACGACGACCTTGGTTTTTATCATTTACCCTGTCTTGCTCTGGGATGGGGGGAAGTTTGTCCAAGCACTTGGGTTCCATTCTATAGGTTATAACCCATCCTTGCTCATCAGGAAACACCTCAAACAAGAAAGTGTGACCTTCCCACTGGAAAGTTCCTACGAAAGTTCCGTCTTCTTCTTGGAGAAAGTTATTGACGGAGTTGGGCTCGTGCCCTTTTTGGTTTCTAATTTTGGAGACCTTGCTTCCGAAGACACTGGAGATAGCTCTTTCAAGGATTCTTTCAGTCTTTTCACCCACAGACAGGTTGTCCTCAACAAACTCTAGGCTGGAGGGAGACAGGTCATCTTCGTAAAGGGAGAGGATTTTTTCTGCTGAAATATCTTCAATATCTTCTTCAAACGGCCAATCATTAGGGTTAACCTTTCCTAAAATCTCTATCGCTTCTTCTACTTCTTCAGGTTCTAAGGTTTCTGAGCAATCAAATTTACGGAGTAGTGGAACCAGAGACACATCCCCGTCAGAATACTCGTGACGAAAATGCTCACAATAATCTTCAGGGATGCTTGAAAAGTCGCCCCCAGTAGTTTCCCACAAGAGGCGAGCCATGCCAAGGTATTTTGCTTGATAAGCTGCGTCCACATTTGACCTTTTGTCTGTCTGGTTTTACCCTGTTTAGACTTTGTACGGAGGTTCTAGGCAGATTTTCAAAAACTGCCGGAGTGTCTGCTCCAAGTGGTCAGGCCTGTCGTTTGCCTTTTCGTCATTACAACACTCCTTCAACTCTTCAAACACAGGGAGTTTATCGATATTGAATTCAGGGTGAGGTTCGCACAAGTCAAACAGTTCGATGGGTGTGCCCTTAGGGAGGTTATCGCCCATGTCACTGTGAAGAACTTTATGCTCTGCCAACTGAGATGGGTGAGTAATGTCATAACCCATCCGATGTGCCGTGTGTTCAATTACACCCTCATTACCAACAAGTCGTTCTTGAATTTTTTCATTCGGGAACGGATAACGAGTGTTTGCGAAATAGATTTGATGCGCCTCGTCAACACATTGAGACCAGTCACGGTCGAGCGTTGCGAGGAAGATTTGTCTTTTGTGGACGATTGACTCTGGTTCAGAATCACGGCTGAGCCGATAAACAGCCCCAGCAAAATCATCCGCTTCATAACCTTCTGCCTCAAAGAATGGGAAGTAAGTTGTAGCGTAATCTCTGCAAATGTTGTAGCAAAACCAAAACTCTTCGGATTTTTCTCCCCGAGTTCCTTTGTAGTCTTTTTTCAGGTCGTCGTAACTGACTCCTGTTTCTTCAGCATGGTTAACCCACGCTTGCTTGACTACTTCCGAAGTTTGCATCACATTGTTTCGCCAATAGTTTTTACTATCGTCAAACCGTTTATCAGCAACAAAAAGCATTCGATATGAGTGCCTCGGAAGCATATCTGGACCTCTGTTGATGTGGAGAGCAAACGCTCCCCTAACCAGTTTTTCTTCGACCTCTTTCTTGAAAGATCCTGAAATTTTTGAGTACCAGTTAAGTACGTGGAAGACTGCTACGTTGAAATCCCACACGACCAGGGGCACTGGATTCTGTTTCAGGACGATAGTTTTTTCAAGTTTAGGTCTGTCGTTCATCGGGGCATAGGTAGGTCACACCAGTGTGTGGGGTGTTCTTCGTGAAGACCGATAACAGGTTCCCACCCGTTTCGGGAAGTGTATTCCCAAATATCTGGCCAACCGTAAGTGCCACTGCTGGTAAGGAAACAAACGACATACTCACCGTCCCGGGGAGGGAAATCCTCCAAGATGTGCCAGTTTGCTTTGATCTGTTGCTTGGTCATTGAATCGAAGGAATTACTTGGTAGTTTACGAAAGCCGCACTGTTGTATCTTCCCATTGGTCCAGCAGGAACAGCGTTAAAAGAAATGCTATACCTGGGGAAATCTAGTGTATGTTCATCTACACTGTGCTCCAAGGAGGAAGGGAATATCACCAGTTCCCCGGGAGTGGGTGAGTATTTGTGTACTACGTGGGTTCTTTCTGATTCGGGGCAGAAGGTAAAAAGACCGTCCCTTTGCCAGTATCTGGGTTTGCTGAACCAGGTTTGAGAGTTTGTTTTGTTTAGAAAGAAAATCCCACTGGCATAGGAAAAATTATGATTATGTTTGTGATGCCATTGGCCCGGATTTGTCTTATTGGCCCACATGATGCTAACATCTAACTTCTCACAGTCGAGATCTAGATCAGCACGAACTTCTTGTAAACATTCGAGAATCCAGTTACGTAAGGGATGAAAATCTTCCAAGGTATGTAGGAACTTTTCATTCGAGGTTAGATTCTTTTGGTTAGATGTCCACTCAAGTTTCTTGGTGGCTTTCTTTGTTTTACTTACCAAGTCAGAAGATGCTTGAAACCTGTACAAATCTTCCGGAAGAATTTGTATCTTTTCCATCACCTACCTGTTTCTTTGAGGCGGGCACGGAGCACGGAGATCTCTGCTTCAAGCTCAATGTTTTGTTTTCTCAGCGACTCGGCATCGGTAGTTTTGTCGTCGGCAAACAAGGTTTGGGAGATTCCGGGAAAGTTGTTAGCAAAAACTGCACGAATTGCCCTAGCAAGCTCACAATGTTCAAACTGGGCAACGCCCTCATCATCTCGGACTTTGATGTAATGAATCCAGCTTCGGCAACTACCTGTAACATACAGTCTAGAATAGACACCTTGGGGGAGGACAAATCTTGCTATTTCTTTTGCTACTCCACGCTCAAGGAGATCATTGTAGCAATGTAGGGCAACGGTGTAAGCAGAAGACATTGTTGTCCACATTGAATCAGTCAGTCCGGCATCTTCAGCGGGGATAGAGTTCTGACGATTCTTGAGGTCCTGTGTTCGTGCCTCTTCAGGCATGTAGAACAAATTCTGAAAACTAGAAAGATCCTCGGTGTAATTGGACATGAACTTCTGGTCTTCATATCGACCGCTAAACTGCTGAAAGCAGAATGAGCGATGGCGAAGGAGTTGGACAGCAATTGCCAGCGGGGTAACAACCTCAACAGTCATTGTTGCCTGTTCAAACACACTCCAGTGTCCGTGTTTAGCACAGTATTTGAGCAACCCATTTACATTGGGGTTGTCTTGTTTCTTTGAGGTTACACGGGCAATGTAACCCATTGTTTCCTCGGCATTCGGGGTGATGCTGACGAGTCTAGCTTTACTAGAACCCTCAATGAACCACGGATTTTTATTCTCCATTTCAACCGAAAGAGATGATGTCACTATGGGTGGAGAAGCAAGATCCTACGGGTTGGGCAGCCCCGAAGAAAATGGTGTCTTCACTCTCACCACCGTAAATGTAGGGATCTCCTGTGAAATTAAAGGTGGTAAAAGTTTCGAGATTCCTTTCTTTTTCTTTTTCGGGCTCCGAAATTTGAAGCTCCCCCTTCAACACATAACCCGATGCTTGAAGAAAAGCTTCAAAGAAGCGGAGCATATCGTTGATGTCTGCTTCACCGTCCATTGACATATCAACGGTAATGGAGGGATAGTCGGGACTGCGAACCTCGGAAGGAGTATAGGTCAGGCGAAAGGTGCCAAACTCGGAAGTCATTGTCTTTAATAGTGGTCGGTTTAGTGTAGAAAGTTTGGGTGTCAAGTAAATCAGAAATCCAAACTAATGTCGTCAGCAGTCAGTTCCTCTTCGTTGAAGAGTCCTGCCATCTTCTGAATGGCTTTCAGGGCATTGCGGCAATCATTGAGAGCATCGTGAGAAGTCTCTCCCAAAAAGTTTGGAAGTTTTTGCCACTTAAAGCCGTCTTTCTTGGCAGACCATTCACCTGCCCACTCACTGTATTTGTCCATAGCACAGGAAACTCCGGAAACTTTCGGAAGATCCTGCTCGTACTTTTTGAACATATGTGTGAGCAACTTCCAGTCGAAGTCCATATTCCAAGACACAACGTGCTTGTCTTTCAGGACGAAAGCAATAATCTTGGCAACCTGTGGAAAAACAGGTTGATGAATAATTTCCTCGTTGGAGATGTTGTGAATAGCAATGACTTGATCTCCCATTGGTTGGGAGGGTTTCAGCATCATCGTCATCAACGGGCGACCCTGAATGTTGAGCACACAGATCTGGACGATCTCTGTTTCAGGGTCTTGGTGAAGCAACCCTGTGCTTTCAATGTCGATGATAACAGTGTTCTGGTCAGCCAGACGCTCCTGTGCCCATTGCTTTGCGGCACTTTTGTGTTGAGCGAGCTGGGCTTCAGTCGGTTTCATTTTCAGTGTTTGTGTCGGTTGTGTAGTCTCTGCTAATACGCTCACGCCATTCAAAGATTTTTGAAAAAGCTTGAACTAAATCGGTGGCATAACCGTGGACGTGGTCAATACCGTCAGGACCATCCCACAAGTCCCATTCATAGTAAGGGTTACCTTCCTTGGTAAATCGATCTGAAATCTCAATCCTCATTGTATCTCAACGGTTTGATTCCAAAGTCTGTCGTGTTAAATAGTCCCCTGTCAATTGATTTCCCCCCGAGGCGTCGGTAGGAATAGACTTCCCCGTAAAATTGTATTCGGTCCCCTTGGGTAGGGACTTTGCCAATCTTTTTGAATTGTTTTCGGAGAAACCACAAGTGGGATAAAAAAATGGACTCACCTATGGGCACTGGAGTAACGATTAGATTGACCAGGAGGAGAGTGTCCAGGTCCCTTCTTTTTTCGTGCCTACGGTATTCCTTTAACCTACCGGAGACCAAAACTTCAGTCCCTTCCAGGAAGCGTAGGTCTTCTCGCCTACGGATTACCGTGCTCACATTGTGCCACCTCGTGTCTCCCCAAATCATAGCAGGTTGGTTGCCGGGTAAATTTATGTAGCTAACACACGCCAATGTCAATCGGAAAGGAAACCTTTGACCTAAACAAGACCGAGTTTGGTAAAAAGCTTGGAAAAATTATTCAAAATTTTCGGGCAAACTCTCGACTGATTGGTGAGCCAAAAGAGTTTGTGCTTCGTGCTTGTAAGCTGACCGAGCGTTGGTCAAAGATGGCAAACGACCCCGAGGTTTTAGTTTATCTACGAAACCTTGAAGTTGCTGGGGGCAGGAAAGTAAAAATGATCAGTCTGGAGAGGGGAAGCACCAGACAGCCTGTGCCCAAAGCAAAGATTATGGATGAGTTATATCCGGTCAAGAAAATAGCAACGACTGCTTCTGTGGAGGAGAAGCATTATAATGCCGTGAAAGCGGCGATGCGCAGGGGAATAACCGACCAGCTCAAGGAATTTCGAGAAGGCATCGAGTTGCCGACCATTTGCACCTTGAGTGGTTTGAGTATTCGGAAAGGTATGAAGACCGACGTGGATCACATCGAGATTTGTTTTTCAGAAATTGCTGATACTTTTTTGGAAGAAAAAGGACTTTGCTACACTGACATCTCTTTGATTGGACCGCCGACTGCCAAGAAGTTTCGGGAGCAAGAACTCTGGGAAGAGTGGGCAGAGTTTCACAGAAAAAAAGCAAAATATTCTCTGGTACTTGCTCGTGCCAACCGCTCGAAAGGGAGCGATGGATACAAGACTCCGGAAAAACTTTACGGAAGTTTTGCCAAAGAAGATCCGGAGGATTTGTCTTTAGACTTTTAGAAAGTAGAACCCGCCACACGCAACCACTGGGTGCCATCGTGCCAATAGAAGAAGCCCGTGCCGAAGGCAATTTGCCCCTGAACTCCGGCTGAAGCCGAATTAACTGGTGAGGCGACAACTTTGGCAGTGGTTATCCACCCCAAGGTGCCCGCACCATCTGTGGAGAGGACTTGGTCAGCGCTACCGTCGGCAGTAGGATAACTGAGACCGGCTGCCGTCAGACCGCCAACGGTAATGGAGTCGGTTGTAGTGGCCCCGTTGTCCGTAATTTGCTGCAGAGTAGGATTTTGAATTACGGAGGTAAAAGATAACGAACCCGAACCATTGGTAGTGAGGAATTGCCCTGCAGTGCCGTCAACGGCCGGATAAGTTATCCCGGAGGCTGTAATTGTACCAATTGCCGTAAAGGCACCCAAAACATTTACATTAGAGGCAAAATCAGTACCAACTGAAGTAAGACGAATAGCCTCCGTATTATTTCTGTAGAAAATATTATCACCCTGAAGAGTGAGCTCCGCTATTTTAATACTTCCGTCAAAATTTTGGAGAGTGAGGTCATTGCTCCCGATGAATACATTTCCAGCTTGATTGGCATTAGTGTTTTGAAGGTAAGTGTCAATACCCTCATTGTATATTTGGAAACCGCCGGAACCAATGGAAAGCTGCCCTGTGCCTCCAACAGGATCGTAAATTCCAATGTTGACATCACTAGCAAAGTCAGCAGCACCGCTAGCAGTAATTGCACCAACATCTAAATCACCGTTTATGGTGATTCCCGTGGAAGTCGTTTCAAGTTTTTGAGTGCCATCACCATACCCCAAAGTGACGTAGGAGGTATTGGGGAAACTGGTCCCATCTCCGGGCTCAACTACAACTAGCTCTGAATAGTAACGATCAGCTGGACTACCCCCCTGGGTGCCAAGTATTAACTTGCCACTACCCACTAAAATCCTGTTGGAAACTCCTGATATGGGGTCATCCAGGTGGAATATAACCATATCACCGCCGAAATCAATTGTATCGGCAACATTGGCAAAACCCGCATCCAAATTAAGGATGTCAGTCAAAGGCCCTATCTGAACCGACTCGGCATTCACGGGACCCAGAAGGTTGGAAGTACCGTTTGAGTTTAGACCTGCGACAGTGATGACATTGGTAGAGGTGTTCCCATTGTCCGTAACTGACTGTAAAGTGCCAGCGCTTGGAGTACCCCAACCTAAATTACCGTTACCATCGGTAGATATAACCTGACCCGGAGTACCATCAAAAGTGGGATAAGTCAACCCAGACGCTTCAAGGCGCCCCGTGGTATAAATGTTTCCGGTGTTTCCCTGAATGTAAGCGGTTTGAGTATTTGAAACACTATTGACACTAATTCCACCAAGACCCACTGTCTTGACTTGGTAGATTCCGTCGACATTGCCGGAAACCACCATAGCGTCATTTGCTGTTACTAAGCTATCGAAGGTTGTGCCCGTAGAATCAATAGTGAGTTTGGGAGCATTTGTCCCGATACCCATAGCCAGATAAGTAGGACCGCCCTCAAGGTAGCCAAACAGAGTACTTCCTGAATTGTCAAAAAAGGCTATCGCAGACTCGTTGTCTCCCGAATTACCAACAAGCTTAATGGACTCCTTAGTAGAATTAGCTTGGACTTCCAGAGGCCAATTAACATTTGTAGCACCCTCGATAATAATAGAATTAGTTGTGGTGTTTCCCGCACCAGTTACAGTCTGAAGAGTACTTACTGTTTGAATAACACTTGCAAAGGTAATATTACCGTTACCGTCTGTGGTCAAAACCTGACCATTAGTGCCATCCACGGTAGGGTAACTTAGACCTGCGACAGTTAGAGCGGTGTTGATTGTAGTCTCAGACCCTGTAACTGAGAGAGCGGTTAGACCTCCCGGCTTAATTTTAAAGGGGATATTTCCATTATTTGTAGTTAGGTCAACACCAGCACTACCTGCAAAATTCAAGGAAGCGGGATTAGTTCCCAAACCAATGAGGGAAAAGGTGTCACCGTTAAAAGTAATGTCTGTTGGCTCAATAAAAACGCCCGCCTGCCCAACAGCTTGAGGAGCAATTGTGATTCTTGCATTTACAGGATCAACGGTGATAACAGGAACATCGGTAACATCAACAAATTCAATAGAATTCGTGGTGGTGTTGCCAACGTCTGTTACGGCTTGTAGAGCATTTGCCTGTACTGCTGGTGCAGGTTGAAGTGTCAGATTACCTAGACCATCCGTGGTCATAATGTAGCCAGGAGGAGCGTCTGCCGTAGGGTAATTTAGACCGCCAATGTTGAGAAAGTTAAAGAAACTATCTCTGGGAGACATTTCGGCAACCAAGATGCCGCCTTCATAGAGTTTTACAGACTCATTGGAAGCAATGTCCCCCGCAACAATCAAACCGTCAAATGTTGCAGACCCGTTGTTACCGTTGAGACGAAGGCGTTCTACATAAACGTTTGTTCCTGACCCTAGGGAGATATATCCGTCTCTCCTCACTTCGATGTGAGGGTCCCCTAAACCATTGAGGATAATTCCCTGATTGGCATTTTCTTGAACATAAATCTTCCCGTTACGGACCGCCAAATAAGTAGGATGAACTTCAAATCTATCTATCGGTTTCGCACTATCTACAACTGAAAAACCAAGACCGGTCTCCCCGTTAAGGTCAACAATCATTGGATTGGTTGTAGTGTTTCCGTTATCTGTAACCGTTTGAAGAGTTCCGATTACATTTTCTAACGGAAAGTTCTGGGCAAAAGTAATCGCCCCAGAAGAAGTTACGGTAAATTGTGGAATCTCTGTGGCACTCCCATAAGTACCCGCAATAACTCCCGTCGCCGCCCCCAGAAGTCTCCAAGTGTTGGCAGCAGCGTCGTATTGATATTGAATGTCGCCCTGAGAGGGATTAGAGGGGTATAGCTGACCGTTTACTGGATTTGACGGAAACTGGAGAGTGGACATGTTTACGGAAACACCCTGATGTTAGGTTTTACCCGTCGTCACTATCCTCCAGGAGTTTCACATTAGCAGGTTGAACTGAGGCCAACGCTGTCATTTGATTAACGGAGTGAGCCATAATTTTAGTCATTGTGTTGTTTTGCTCCACCGATTCATTTCTGAAAGACTCGATAGCAGCAGCTGTACTGTGTTGACGGAAAGAGTTTTCAATTAGCAGAAGGGGGATCAAGTTTATCGCGCACTGCCATTCATCCACAGGTTGACCCGTTTGAGGATCTTCGCCCCTTACTTGCTTATACCACTCACATTTGTTTTCAATACAATCTTTTTTCAGGAGTGGGCAAAAGTGTCCTTTTTTCATTGGTAATCAGGGTTCTTACAGTTTTGTACAAACAATCATGTTTGCGTATTTTACCTTCATGTCGAGTGTGTCATTATTTCCGGCATCATTGACTGTGATTCCAGTTGTGTTTGAACTGATTGTTATACCTGTTGTTCTCGTGTTGACGTTAATTCCAGTAGAGGAGGACCTGTTCGACACGCGAGCACCAGCGTTTTGAATTCCAATGCCTGTCCCAGAACCTGAAATTGAGACACGAGTTGTGGAGCTATTGATGTTAATTCCAGTTGTGGAGCTAAGTGTGTTACGATTATAGTTAGCATCATTTGGATTACCTGGCCCATCACCACCACCACCACTATCATTAATGAGTCCCCCATGAACGTGTCCAGGATCATTAAGACCGTGGTTGTGTCCAGGGTCATTGAGACCGTGGGAGTGCCCCGGGTCGGCAATTCCATGGTTGTGACCGGGATCGTTTACCCCGTGGTTATGGCTGGGGTCAGATATAGGGTGGTTATGACCGGGGTCGTTATAGGGGTGATTATGACCAGGGTCAGTAATAGGGTGATTATGGATAGGAAGAGGTACTGTTCTATCTGAAAATACAGTTAAGAAGCCAGTGGTTCCCCCGGTTCCGCCACCTGCACCTGTTACTAGACGGATAGCAGCGTCTGAAAGCGTAGCTGAGGTGAGTTGCTGCCACCCAACTGGAGCAGTTGCTTGGAAGAACACCATGTTAGTGCCGGGAGGCAACACAGTTTGCCACTTAAGTACACCGGCACCATCAACCGAAAGAAAGGTGTCAATAGTTCCTCCCGGGATATCGTCGGGCCAAACGTAAGCGTTATAAGCGTTGTCGTTATTTGTTTTAACCAGGGTTACCAGCCTAGGGTCCTTACCATTGACCCAAATTTGACCGTCAGGGTCAATAATAATACCGATACCACCTGGCCTAACACCTTGAGGCTCGTCCAAAAGCACAACGCCTTCGTTTACATTACCCGATAGTATCTGAGCTCTTGTTAACGCCATTAAGACACCCCTTTGACTAAATTTTTACCCGTTACTGGAGATTTATCGAGCTCAAAGCATAGAACACGGTGCCAGAAAGGGGAGCTTCAGTGAAGGTGATTCGGTCTCCGCTAACGGTGTAAGCTACATTCGGTGTCTGGGGGACCGCTCCCAGGAAGACGATAATGTTTTCCACGGGAGTGGGGGTAAAAGGTGCTCCACTTGCTGCGTCAATGAGGTCAAATGTAATTTTGACTCCATCAAACGGTTCAGAAACATTTAGAACCGCAAAGCTAGGTACGGCTGCAGCGGACCACTGAAGGTTACCCGATCCGTCATTTGTCAACTGATCTCCCGGATCGCCGATTGTTATTGGCCACTGATATGAGTTATATGCTCTTTGATTCTCAGAACCAAGGCTTACAAACACAGGAACAGTGACCCACTTATCTCCGTCCCAGCGATACTGAGAAACATTACCCTCACCTGGGTTGGGCGGCCATAGGTCACCTACAGCCGGTAAGTAAGGAAAAACAATGGCAGCCATCTTTTAGAGCAAGACTTAGTTGGTTTTACCCTGTGCCTCAAGAGATGCGATGATTTGATCAATGTTGAAGAGATCTTCCAAGTCTTCTTCCTCGTAGGGAAACTCATTCTCGTTGGCATCAAACTGATAGTCAAAGAGATAGCTTCCGGGCAGAGGCTTGACGGGTTTTGGCTTTGCTTGGATGTTATCGTGAATCTCGTGACCGAAGATTACACTGGAGGTAGCATTCCAAAGCACAGTCGAAGGCAACTTGAAGGCAGCAGCAGCGTGTTGGAGAGACGAGTCAATCAGCAAACGTTTATCCGTCAACTCCAGCAAACCAACCAACTCTGTGTTAGAGAGTTGCTCGTTGCGGACAAACACCCCATCTACCTCAATCTTTGGAGACTTCGGCCGAGTGATTTGCATCACGAAATGGCTGGAAATGAAATGCTGTGCTACTTTGGTGGCAACATCGAGAGGCATATCCCGAGACCAGCAATACGGGCGTTCGTTGGTGACGAGACCACCGTTGGTGTGGAGAAGCAACATCGGTTTCCCCTCGAACTTCGGCTCGTAGAAGTTTCGAATGGCTTTCTTTTGCTCCGGGTTAATCTTGAGTGTTGGTTGCTCACCCTGATATTCCAGACCATACATCATACACCAAGATTCAACCAATTTATGGGTCTTGTGAATGTGAGTGGTTGTGAAGTAGGGCTCGTTGGCAAAAATCAAAGAGTCTTTACCGTCGATGTACTCATCGTGAAAGTACGAAGTTTGACCAAGGGGGAATACGCGGTAGACAAACGGGAGGTTTGCCCACAGCTCTGGCCAAGCGCAGACAACGATCAATTCACGATCGGGGTAGGTCCGCTTGATTACTTGGGCGACAGCAGTGGCGGCAATGTGCTTACCGAGTCCGCCCTGGATCTGAAAAATGCTGTATTTTCGGGACATTGAAAATAAATGTTGGTTGGTATACCGTGATTAGTGTAGAGAGTTTATCTAAAGGTAAATCACCCCAGGCTGGTAATGATGTTGGTAACTACGATGTAGGAGGGGGAAACAACTGTGAATTGAATCATATCTACAGCCCCCGCTACCGGGTTACCAGCGTAGAACAAACCGTCTTGGAACTTCCAGGAACTTCCCCAGGTAACCGTGAAAGGAGTTAGGGGATTTTGTCGGATAACTAGGTTTCCGGTTTGACCTGAAACGGCATTAGCGGGGTTGGAGATAGTTGTGTTAGCCTGAAGAGTAGCATCGTGGTTGGTCTGGTTTCCAGTAAAGTCTAGGTTGCTGATGTCCGTCACCGTGAACGGGGCAAAAGGATTTGCCACACCGTAAGAGGTTACTTGACCGTAGGCATTCAGCTGCAAGGTAGGTACCATCGCGGTAGCACCGACACCGCCCGGAGTAATGGAGGGAATTTCTTCCAAGTTTACAGTGTAGTTGACTCCCGAGGATGTTACAGTAATTCCACTCCCGGCAGTTACTGTTGCCCCTGGGGCGTCAGTCCAAGCTAGCTCTCCGGTAACATTGTCAGAAATTGTTAAAACTTGACCGTTAGTTCCGGGGCAAGGCAGTGCGGGTGAAGCGTTGGCAGTCGGCCAGATGTATCCGTCAAAAGAATACAAATTATTCGTGGAAACAAAAGTGCCTGCCGGAACAGTGATTGTCCCGTCTACCCCAATAGAAACATTTGCTCCCGCTTTCACTCCTCCCAGACTTGTGCCAGTCGGAGCAAGAAGTTTCAGAGTTCCCGTTGTTGTGATGGTGTTCCCGGTGGCAGGAGCACCCAGACCCTCACCAGCAGTTACGGAAGTTACTGTGCCAGCGTTAGCAGCGGTAAGCAGTCCAGCGCCATCGATGCTCAAACCAGACCCAATCTGGACTACGCCAGGGGTGGTTGTGGTTGCCAGCGGCAGAGAAACACCGGGGAAAGTTTGCCCAGGCGCAAAAGCAATGATGCCCGTCATTGTGCCACCGGACTTCGGCAGCGCAGCGTTAGCGGTTGCCTGTGCAGTTACAGCAGCGTCAAAAGCAGTCTTGGCGGCGGTCTGCGTAGCAGCCTTGGTGCTATCGCTAGTGAGGACAGAGTCCGACAGTTGGACGATGCCCGCCTTGGCTGTGGTAGCAAGTTTTGTTTGCAGGGTTGCCGGTGTTACCGCTTTGTTGGTAACCGTGCCTGAATCAACTTCGGCAGCAGTTGCCAGAGCAACACCGCCAGCATCCGTCTCGGTAGCAGCAGCCAGAGAGATGGTGCCCGCAGCAACATCAATACCGTTGCCGATGGACACACCACCGAAGACGCCTTTGCCAGCAGGCAGAAGGCTCAGGCCGACATTGCCAGTGATTCCTCCACCTTGGAGGCCATTGCCAGCGGTGACGCCACTGATAGTCCCTGTGCCTGGCGATGGGGCATTCAGAGTGCCGTCAGCGGCGACAGTCAGGTTAGCACCGACCTTGATGCCACCGAGTTGGGTGGCCGAGGCAGTCTTCAGTGAGACGGTGCCAGTGGTGGTAATCGTGCCGCCATTCAAACCGAGGCCGGCGGTAACGGCGGTAACAGTACCTCCGGCAGCGGAAGCAGCCAGCAAAGTGCCGTCCGAAGTAACCGACAGCCCCGTACCAACTACGAGATAACCTTGTGGAGAGTTGATGTAGTTTCCCGGATCAGAGTAAAACGGTCCGTTTGGGATTGGTGTAATCAGGGACATAACGCTCTAGCTTCGGAGGCAACCATCGATAACTGGTTTTACCCGTTAGACGCTGGTGTATTCAATGCCGAATCCCCACTGCATGTT
>BB_Man_B_Liq_inBBDRAFT_1000039_pt1 | contig 19952 bp, 19 predicted proteins | sample BBManParaguerPR_4_FD_10244 | JGI IMG/M metagenome (IMG submission 10244) | reverse complement strand
ACAACGGTCACGACAGCCGCCGTTATATCCGCGTCTGACGTCTGCGCACGCCCCTCTAACGCTGCTAATAATTTGGCAAACCGCACAGCAAACAAAGGCAGGCGCAGACTGGTGACACCCCCGCGTATGGCAAGTGTCACCAGCGCAGTGATCTGTGCGTCGGACACAATCACTTCAGCCCATCGCAAATCATGGGGGATATCGCGCAAACCATCCGCCGGATCGATCCCCACAGCATCGCTAAGATCCAGGAAAAACGCACATCGATCCGCTAGGTTGGTGGACACAGCTTCGTCATCTATCCCTTCGTCCCAGAGGATTAGGGGCGGACAATTGCCCGCATCCATGCGATTGGTCAAAATATGGATCACTGCGGCAGGGACGCGTTCTGCCATCGGCACATGCACCCATTTCGCGCCCTGCAACACACCAGTTGTATGCACCAAAACCCCCTGTTGCAGCGTTGCAATGGGGTCAATTCCGCCCAACAGGGCCGTGCGATCCATGGCCCCATGCACCCGCGTGCCATGACCAAATTCATCCCCCAGAAACACGCGTATCCGGTCCGACACAGGGCCAGAGCGCATGCGTAACACAACGCCACCAAACTGGTCCGGCCATCGGATTGCCGCCTGCAGGGCCAACCCCAAGGTATCGCGTGCCGCATGGCCCATCATTGCAACACAGCATCCAATGCGCGCTGCACGCGCGCGCCACTGCCCGCTTCGTCCAAGGGATCGCGCCGCAGCCGATGGCTGAGCGACATGGGTGCAATCTGTTGGATATGCGACAATGTTACGGCATCGCGACCCTGATACGCGGCCAAGGCACGCCCAGCCCGCAACAGCGCCAATTCACCCCGCAATCCATCGCTGCCTAATGTCATGCACAGTTTGGCACAAAATTCCAAAACATCTTCGGACACATCAATAAACGCAATTTGTTCACGCGCGACCGTAATCGCATCTTGGATAATCTGTTCTTGGGCTTGCCAGCTATGGCAAAATTGCGCGGGATCGGTATCAAATGCATCCCGTCTGCGAATGACGGTGACACGGTCGGAAACCGTGCTGGGGGATCCGACGTCCACCGATAACCCGAACCGGTCCAACAACTGGGGGCGCAGATCGCCCTCTTCTGGGTTGCCAGACCCGATTAGAACAAACTGCGCGGGATGTTTGATTGACATGCCTTCGCGTTCGACAACGTTTTCACCCGATTGCGCCACATCCAGCAGCAAATCCACGATGTGATCCTCGAGCAGGTTGATTTCGTCGATATATAAATACCCACGATTGGCCGCGGCCAGCAGGCCAGATTGAAACGCTTTCACGCCCTCCATCAGGGCGCGTTCAATATCCAGGGCACCTGTGACGCGGTCCTCGGACACGCCCAGGGGTAAATCCACAACGGGCGTCAAAACCTGCACCAACGTTCCATCCAGTTTCGGCGCCCAGTCAGGCACATCATCCAAACGGGCCGAATTGATTGGACACCCTTGGACCACGGATATTTTGGGCAATAACGCAGACAACCCCCGCACAGCGGTGGATTTGCCTGTGCCGCGATCCCCGAACACCAAAACGCCCCCGATTTTGGGATCAATCGCCGTTAAAATCATGGCCAGTTTCATGTCATCCTGACCAACGATCGCAGAAAATGGATAAACGTGTTTCATTTCAATTCCTTATCCCAAGGGATCACAACCACACCACGACCCGTTGGATCCAGTGATAGCAAACCTTGCATAGAGTTCTTCGGCAAACATATCCTGGGCCCTGACCCGGGAAATGGCCTCGGCATGGGCGCCGCACCCGCGGGCAAAGGCCGCCATGGGCGTCACATCCGGCCAAATCGAAAATGTCATTTGCTGAACAAATGGTTTTTCGCCCAGACCAATTTTGAAAATCATCTGCGTGTTTTGCCCAACCAAGGCTGACACCGATGGTTCCATTTTCCAAAATTTGGGGATGGCCCGCGGTTTCAATGTGGCCCGCGTCATCACCGCGATGGGCCCCGTGACAGGGGGATGGGACACCTGAAACGGTTCGCACCCCGACCATTGCCCCCGCGTGGCAAAGGGTGCCATAAAAACCGTATAAAATTCACTGGCACGCGCCCGATATCGGCCAAAAACACCCTGCGCCACACCCGCATCGGCGCTGGTGCGATCGGACCAAACACATAAAATCGCATAGACGCCCCAATTCGGATTGGGGGTAAATCCCTGCCCTGACCCCGATCCCAACAATTTCCAGAATGTCAAATTGCGCTGACGCCGCATCATAAATCGGGCAAACCCCATCATGGCAAAGGCCCAGACTTTGCCAGATAGGCTATCAAACCTGAAAAAACTGAGGGTTACAGTTTGAATCGGAACGCTCCTTATGGGGTTTGGCTGTTTCCAGTGAACCACAAAAAACAAGTGTTGTAAATTATAACTGACAGTCGTAGGCTGTTATTGTCATGAATATCTTACACACGATAGACGCTGATATTGCACCAGCACGTCATGCCGCCCGCGCGGTTGTGATTGGGGCAGGCTTGGGTGGGCTGTCTGCGGCGATGCGATTGGGGGCCAAGGGGTATCATGTAACGGTCATTGATAAACTGGACCGCTTGGGCGGGCGTGGATCATCGGTTACCCAAAACGGGCACCGGTTTGATTTGGGACCAACCATTTTGACCGTTCCGCAGGTCTTTGAAACCCTGTGGCGCGACTGTGGGCGCGATTTTCAGACTGATGTCGACACCATCGCATTAGACGTATTTTATGAAATCCGCTGGCCCGATGGCACCTGTTTCAAAATCTATAAAGACCACGCCAAAATGCTGGACGAGGTCACCCGCCTGTTCCCCCAAGACCTGGAAGGATACAAAGCGTTTTTGCGCGATTCCGAACAGCGCTATCATTTCGGGTTCGAAGGGTTGGGCCGCCGCCCCATGAACAAACTGGGCGACTTGATCAAGGAATTGCCCGGCTTTATCCGCTATCGCGCGGATCGGTCGGTTTATGCCCATGCGGCTGCGCGTGTCAAAAACCCGAAATTGCGCATGGCGCTGTCGTTCCACCCCCTGTTCATTGGGGGCGACCCTGTCAATGTCACCTCCATGTATATTCTGGTCAGTCACCTGGAAAAGGCATTTGGCGTTCATTACGTTATGGGCGGTGTTCAGGCCCTGGCCGATGCCATGGGCCGCGTGATTACCACCCAAGGGGGGCGGATCAGCCTAAACCAAACGGTCGATAAAATCGTAACGCAAGGCAACCGCGCGGCGGGTGTGATTTTGGACACAGGCCAACGGATAGACGCCGATGTTGTTGTGTCGAATGCTGACCCCTATTGGACATATTCGAAATTGTTGCGCGATGTTCCCAACAAACGCTGGAATGATGCCAAGCTGGACAAAACGCGTTGGTCAATGGGGTTGTTCGTCTGGTATTTCGGCACCAAAGGGACACGCGATTTATGGCCGGATGTGGGCCATCACACCATCCTGAATGGTCCCCGATATCGCGGATTGTTGCGCGATATTTTCCAAAAACAAAAACTGGCCAAAGATATGTCGATCTATCTGCATCGCCCATCGGTCAGTGACCCCACGGTTGCGCCTGCGGGCGATGATACATTCTATGCCCTGTCGCCTGTGCCGAACCTTGCAGGGCGCGATCCGGTTGACTGGGACAAACAGGCCGCGACCTATAAACAATCGGTTCTGGATGTTTTGCAACGCGATATCCTGCCTGGCCTCGGCCAGTATATTTCAACAGATTATGTCCTAACGCCGAAATGTTTTGAAACACGATACCTTAGCCCGCATGGGGCCGGTTTTTCACTGGAACCACGCATTTTTCAATCGGCATGGTTTCGCCCCCATAATATTAGCGAAGACATCGACAACCTGTATTTGGTCGGTGCCGGCACCCATCCCGGCGCAGGGATCCCCAGCGTTGTCACATCATCCGAGGTGTTGACCCAACTGGTCCCAGATGCCCACACCCTGACCCGAGGTTGCCATGACATATGAAACAGATCTGGAATACTGCCATGACGCAATCAAGCATGGGTCACTGTCGTTCCATGCAGCATCGAAATTACTGCCCCGCGATGTGCGCGAATCGTCACTGGCGCTTTATGCGTTTTGTCGGGTGGCGGACGACGAGGTGGATTTGAAACAGGACAAGGTCACAGCCGTCCAATCCCTGATTGATCGGGTGGATTGTGTGTATCGTGGCCAGCCCCGTAATCATCCCACCGACCGCGCCTTTGCCCATATTGTGGATCGCCACGACATGCCCCGCGCCCTGCCCGAAGCCTTATTAGAGGGGCTAGCATGGGACGCCATGGGGCACCGTTATGACAGTTTGAATGACCTCTATGGCTATAGCGCACGGGTGGCATCCGCGGTCGGGGTGATGATGTGCCGTATCATGAATGTGCGCGATCGCGACACATTGGCCCGCGCCTGCGATTTGGGGGTGGCGATGCAACTGACCAACATCGCCCGCGACATTGGCGAAGATGCCTTGGAACGCCGCCTTTATATTCCGCAGCAGTGGTTTCACGATGCAGGGCTGGACCCCGAGGCATTTTTGGACAACCCCCAACCACGGCAGGTCATTCGCCGCATGGCACGTCGCCTGTTGCGCGATGCGGACCGGTTATACATTCGATCGAACGCAGGCATTGCCGAATTACCCGTACGCGTCAGATTGGCCATTTTTGCAGCACGGTTCATTTATGCAGCAATTGGGGATGCCATATCGCAAAACGGATATGACAGCATCACACAGCGCGCCCGAACATCGCGCCTGACCAAGGGGCTGTTGGTCGCAAAATCCGCGATCTATACAGGGCATAGCCTGATTGGACCCAGCTGCGCGATGCGCTATGCGCCGCCCCTGTCGGAAACGGCATTTTTGGTGAATGCCGCTGCAGACCCCGCCCCCCAAACGAAATCATGGAGTGATCGGTTCTGCGACATCATGCTTGACCTAAAGGCACAGGACGTATCTGCATCACCAACCCCTTGACCCTATCCCAAAACTGTCTAGGTAGGACGTATGGATTGGACAATTTTCTTTATACTGTTAATCGCCAGCTTTGGCGCGGGGGCCACCGGGGCGTTGTTCCCGACAGGTGCGTGGTATGCGCAGCTGGATAAACCATCGTGGACACCGCGCAATTGGATGTTTCCTGTGGTCTGGACCACGTTGTATGTCTTGATGGCCTATGCCGGTGCGCGTGTCGCCCCCCAAGATGGTGGCGAAATCGCGCTGGCGTTATGGGCAATGCAAATTGCGTTCAACACACTTTGGACGCCCGTATTTTTTGGCCTGCGCCGGATGAAGGCGGGGTTGATCGTGCTATCGGCCCTATGGATCAGCGTATTTGCAATGACAGTGGCCATGTGGTCGGTCGATTGGATCGCGGGTCTTGTGATGGTGCCCTATGTCATTTGGGTCAGCATCGCGGGCGCATTGAATGCCAGCCTGATCAAACGCAATCCTGACGCGGCCTAATCGCCTGAAAATCGCCATGCTGCACGGCGCGGAACGCGCACCGCCAACATGGCCAAAACAATCGGATTGCGAAACCGCGTTAAATCCAGTGCCTCAAACACACCTTGGCTGGTTTGGCCGTCCAACGTGGTCTGAACCTCGGCACGGCTGTAAAATGGCGCGTCCAGCAAACTTTGGATTTGTTTGGGCTTTGCCCCCGCATCGCAGCGGGTTTCACGTTTGACCATCCAGCCACTGCGCGAAAATTTCACCGCATCGGGCGCAGTGTCGGACAGACGCACCTGCCCATCCAGATCACAATCCACTGCATAGGCGGCCGATGTTCCATCGCGATAGGTCAGATCGTAAAAACACTTGGTCCCCGATGACACGGGAAACCGCCCCCATGTCCAGTAATCAAAATCCTGCTCTAACGCGCGGGTGCCGAAATTTGCATCGAAATATCCATGCCCTTGCCATTGCCAACCGGGCCGATCCAGATCGACATATATGTCGCTGTTCGGGGCAAAGGGTCGCCAAACATGGGTGCCCGTCGGGGTCAGGGCCAGTTCAACATCGGTCATCCCCTTGGGGCGGATGGTAACGGTCCCCTGAATCCGCGACACCAAGGGCAGACTGCTGATTTCGTTGATATCGATGCGCAATTCCTGACGCGCGTCATCCCAATGAACCGACGATGGCCCCAATGTTAATGTATCTGCGGTCTGATGCAGCGCCGTATGCCCACGGTCGGTCATCGTAAACCGCCCCCCCGGACCATAGGTCGCCACATTCAAACACACATGATTTTGTGGCGATTTGCGCCCCGACCACCGATACCACGGCGAAAATACCGACCCGATAAACGCGATAATGGAAATGGCCCGCCCTGAAACCGGGTCTATGCCGTCGACATACCACCAGGCGTAACCGTTTGGCGGGACATCGATGTTGAAATTGGGGCGCCCGTGATCTTGGCGACCGCGTGCCGTGCGCAAAGCGTGACCATCGGCACCCCCGCCCCCGGATGGACCCCGCCGCCCACCAGATATAGGCCCGCGATCGGCGATTGGGTTTTCGGTTTTTTCAGGGCAGACAGCATCCCCGACGGGCTGGGCCCGTAAAGCGACCCGTCCGAGCCGGGAAAACGTGCCGCGAACTGCCGCGGTGTTGTCAGATTGCGCGTTTCGAACTGGGTTTGGAACGTGATCCCGAATTTGGCCAAACGGTTTAGGACTTTGTCGTTGCATTGTGAAAAATCCTCTTGACTAGGGGCCATCTGTGACGCGGGGGCCGCGTTCACGATCATTTCGAACCGTTCAGTATCCGGATAGGACATATTTTTTCCACGATCTTGTGCGCAGATGTAAACCGTTGGATCCGTTGGGAAAATGCCGCGCTTGATATCGCGAAATTCGGAATTGGTTTCATCGGCAAAAAAAACATTGTGATGGATCAAATCAGGTCCGGAATATTTCGCGGCAAATCCCCAAACATAGGCAGATAACGACCGCGCCATAGTCCGCTGGGAACCAGGGACGGCCGGCGTGCCGCCTGTCCCCAAATGCCCCAAGGCCAAGGCCTGAGGGTCGCCGTTGAACACCACAAAATTGGCGGCGATATATTCCCCATTATCCAGATAGACACCGCGCACTTTGTCATTGTGAACATCCAGTCGTTCAACCTGCGTATCATAGCTGAAATGAGCCCCACGGTTCACGGCCAGTTGTTCGATGGTACGGGCCAATTTCCCCATACCGCCCCGGATGGCCCAAACGCCACGCGCCTCGGCCTGCCAGACCAGTCCCAACATCGCAGGCGATGCCAGCGGCGATCCCCCGACATAGGTGGCGTATCTGCCAAACAACTGACCCAACTTGGGATTTGAAAACTGACCAGACAGATAGCCTGCCAATGTCTGATGGGGTCGCATTTTTTTAATCAACGAAGGTTGCTGCAAAACCACGCGGTTCATCGACCCCAAGGTCGGTTCAGGATTGCGCATCATCGGCGCGTCAAAAGCGTCGAACAAATCCGCGGTTTCGCGGTGAAATTTCGCGTATTCTTGCCGCGCCACAGACCCGAACACATCCTGGATTGCATCCAAATTCGAATCGTGGCGATCGAATAAATCCAGCGACGTTCCATCCGACCACCAATGGCGCACCAATATTTTCTGCCGCACCAGATCGATATAGTCGTCTAGATTTTCACCAACCGTATCAAACAAATCGCGAAAGACATGGACCAGGGTCAAAACCGTAGGCCCGATATCAACGGGCCCCGCCATCGATGGCACCTGACGTATTTTCCCGCCCGGGGCGCTGGCCTGTTCGATGACGCGTACGCGATACCCCAAATGGGACAGCTCTAACGCGGCGGCCAGACCGGCCATTCCGGCGCCTATGACAACCACATCTTTGCCCTGTCGATATCGCATGACTGAAATATTCATAAATAAAATATTTGACAGAAACGCAGTTTATGTCCAGTTTTATTTACATATGCCGCGAAAATTTTACTGAATCGAGGGTTAAAATGGGTATTCACGCGCGAATACAGGCGGAAATTGCGAAATCTGTCCAGTTTGATGGACATTCGCATATGCCAAACACCTTGGCCCAGGCGATGGAATACGCTGTGTTTCCGGGTGGGGCACGCATACGCCCGACGATTCTGCTGTCAGTTGCACTGGCCTGTGGCGATGACCAGCCCGATTTGACAGACGCGGCGGCCTGCGCCTTGGAATTGGTTCATTGTGCCAGCTTGGTCCATGATGATTTGCCCTGCTTTGACAATTCGGATATGCGTCGCGGCAAGCCAACGGTGCATCGTGCATTCGGGGAACCCATCGCGGTTTTGACAGGCGATAGTTTGATTATCAAAGCGTTTGAACACCTTGCCCTGCACTGCACAACATCACCAGACCGTGCCGGCCGCCTGATTGCGCATTTAGCCGAATACGCCGGCACCCCCAACGGGATTTGTGCAGGCCAAGCGTGGGAAAGCGAACCCAACATTGACCTTAGCGCCTATCACCGATCCAAAACAGGTGCCTTGTTCATTGCCGCCACGCAGATGGGCGCAATTGCAGCGGGGCAAAATGCCGATGAATGGTCCGACCTTGGCGCCTATATCGGCGAAGCATTCCAAGTTGCCGATGATTTGCGCGACGTCCTATGCACGACCGCGGAATTGGGCAAACCCATGGGACAGGACGCCATAAATAATCGCCCCAATGCCGTTGCCCAATTGGGCGTCGCAGGTGCGATGGAAAAACTGAACGACATTTTGGCCTGCGCGATTGCGTCAATCCCGGCCTGCCCAGGCGAACAGGCGCTGGCGAAAATGGTGCGCATGCAGGCTGACAGCATTATGCCATCCGCCGACATCGTACAACGCGCCTAAGGTGAAAGATGTCGCCGCATATCCCCGCCGAAAACCCAGCCTTAGGGATCGGTGGGATCGGCGCATTTTCAACCTGATCGCGGATCAATCCCTGCAAAACAGGTTGTCACGCCTGCCGATCATAAAACGCTTGGTCCGTCAGGACGGCGAGGCGGTGTTTGACATTATGATGGGGTTTATCAATTCCCAAGTGTTGATGGCGCTGGTCCGGCTGCACATCATCGACCACCTGGCCGATCAAAGCGCGGATTTCGCAGAACTGTCGGATCTGTGCGATGTCCCGCAGGATCGCATTGAAATCCTGTGTCGGGCCGGCGCGGCCCTGGGGTTGATGCATATCCGCAAAACCCGCGTTCGGCTCAGCCGCAAGGGCGCCGTTTTTGCCGCGGTTCCCGGATTGGCGCAGCTGGTCGATCATCACGAAATTCTGTACCAAGACCTGTCGCGTCCGCAGGATTTTTTCCGTGGCCTGACCCAACCGGACCTGGCCCGTTTCTGGCCCTATGTTTTCACCCAAGGCACCGATTTACCGGCCGACGATGCCAAACGGTATTCGCAACTGATGACCGACACCCAAAATCTGGTCGCGCATGATACATTGCACGGGCTTGACGTTGGACCTGCCAAATCATGGCTGGATGTGGGCGGCGGATCGGGGGCATTTGTGACCCATGTCGCACAGAAATTCCCGGGCCTGACCTGTGCCGTATTCGACATCGTGCCCCAATTATCCCCGGACGAATCGTTCGACCGGCATGTGGGGTCGTTCAAAACCGATGCCCTTCCCGCTGGCTATGATATTATTTCTGTGATCCGCGTCTTATACGACCACAGCGATACAACCATCCAGAATCTGTTAACCAAAATTTACACAGCTCTACCGATTGGGGGGCGAATTGTAATTTCTGAACCCATGTTGGGCACGCCAACCCCCAGTCGCGCGGGCGACGTGTATTTTGCGATCTATACCTTGGCGATGGAAACGGGCAAAACCAGAAATTCAGATCAAATTATTGATATAATGAATAAAATTGGATTTTCCGACATCAAGTTTTGCGCTGGAAATCGCCCATTTGTCACATCAATCATCACCGCGCGGAAAAAATAATTCCCGACAACTGTCAAAATAAATTGACAGTTAAGTGTGTAACGTTAAACTGACATAAAGAAAATAAACAACAGCCGGAGGATGAAAGGGGGTCCAAAATGGACACACACGCCATAGTGTTAACAGGCGCAAAAACCCTGTCATTGTCCCATGCAACTTTGACCAACCCTGTGGATGGCCAAGTTGTTGTCCGCGTTGAACATTCCGCAATTTCGACAGGCACCGAAAATCTGTTCTGGTCCGGCACAATGCCCCCCTTTCCCGGCATGGGATATCCGCTGATCCCTGGGTATGAGGCGATGGGCGAAATTGTTGAAACCCGTGGAATCACCCCATATCACGTGGGCGACTATGTGTTTGTGCCCGGTGCGAATTGTTACCAAGACGCCTTTGGCCTTTTTGGCGCAGCGTCGCGCCATTTGATTACGTCCCATGATCGGGTGTTAAAAATCGACAAAGCCATGGGGGATACCGGCGCGCTTTATGCTTTGGCCGCGACGGCGCGTCATGCGTTGGCGGGCGTGAACACAGGCCTGCCCGATTTGATCGTTGGCCATGGCGTGGTCGGTCGGCTGCTGGCGCGGTTGACCATTGCGGCAGGGGGCCCACCCCCAACCGTGTGGGACATCGATGAAACCCGACGCGATGGCGCGAACGGGGCCTATCGCGTGATACACCCCAATGATGACGGGAATGCATCCTATAAACACATCTATGATGCCTCGGGGCAGGGCGACATTGTAGATCAACTGATCGCGCGCCTATCCAAGGGGGGCGAATTGGTGTTGGCAGGGTTTTATCCAAACCGCATCGGATTCAATTTCGCCCCCGCCTTTATGAAAGAGGCACGGGTTCGCATTGCCGCCGAATGGACCAAATCGGACCTAACTGCGACCCAAGCCTTGGTCGACGCCGGCGCATTATCGCTGGACGGGTTGATCACCCACCGCGCACAGGCTGCCCAAGCGGCCCATGCCTATGAAACCGCATTCACGGATAAATCCTGCCTTAAAATGGCCCTAGACTGGAAAGATGTCGCATGAAAGATGATGTACCCAACCTGACCAGCTATTCCGACCGGTTGCGCGATGAGGCGAACACCGATTTGGCCGATGTGATTGCGGAACAATCCGAACCCACCAGCAAAACGCAAATCATCGCGATTTATGGCAAAGGGGGGATCGGCAAATCCTTTACGCTGGCGAATCTATCACACATGTTGGCCGAAATGGGCAAACGCGTGTTGTTGATCGGGTGCGATCCGAAATCTGACACCACATCGCTGTTGTTTGGTGGCAAAGCCTGCCCAACCATCATCGAAACATCCACCCGCAAAAAATTGTCGGGCGAACAGGTGGAAATTGGCGATGTCTGTTTCAAACGTGGCGGGGTGTTCGCCATGGAACTGGGCGGACCCGAGGTCGGCCGCGGTTGCGGTGGACGTGGCATCATTCACGGGTTTGAATTGCTGGAAAAACTAGGGTTCCATGATTGGGACTTTGACTATGTCCTGTTGGATTTCCTGGGCGATGTTGTCTGTGGCGGATTTGGCCTGCCCATCGCCCGCGATATGGCGCAAAAGGTGATCCTGGTCGGATCAAACGATCTGCAATCGCTGTATGTCGCCAACAACGTCTGTTCGGCCGTCGAATATTTCCGCAAATTGGGCGGCAATGTGGGTGTTGCTGGTTTGGTCATCAACAAAGATGATGGCACGGGCGAAGCGGCGGCCTTTGCCAAGGCGGCGGACATTCCCGTTCTGGCGTCGATCCCGCAAAATGATGATCTGCGTAAAAAATCGGCGAACTATCAGATTGTTGGCAGCAAATCCGGGCCATGGGGCCCGCTGTTTCAGGAACTGGCCCAAGCGGTCATGACAGCACCGCCCATTCGCCCCACCCCATTGGACCAAGACGGTTTATTGAACCTGTTCGACAGCAAAGATACCGGCGGCGATTTTGTTCTGGTCCCCGCCACGGATGCCGATATGCGCGGATCAAAATCCGCACCCAAACCGTCCCTAGAAATCATTTATGACGAGGTTTAGGAATGGGGCGCGAAATCACATACGACAACGCGGCTGATGTTCCAATCATCGCCCCTGAGCCAGCGGCTGACACATCGCCCACACCGGCGCCGAGTGGCGGCTGTGGATCCGTTGATCTGCGCAAGGCCAGCGGCACACAGGCCAACAACAGCGAAATGTTGGAACAGTTTGCCCGCGACTATCCGCAGGGACCCCATGACAAACCGCAATCCATGTGCCCTGCCTTTGGATCATTGCGCGTCGGCCTGCGGATGCGGCGTGTGGCCACCGTTTTATCGGGATCCGCCTGCTGTGTTTATGGGCTAAGTTTCGTCAGCCATTTCTATGGCGCGCGCCGGTCCGTTGGATATGTGCCCTTTGATTCAGAAACCTTGGTCACCGGACAGTTGTTCGAAGATATCGTGGCCGCCGCCCATGATCTGGCCGATCCAGATGCCTATGACGCGATTGTCATTACCAACCTATGCGTGCCCTCGGCCAGTGGCGTGCCGCTGCAATTGCTGCCCAAGGAAATCAATGGCGTCCGCATTATCGGCATTGATGTGCCCGGATTTGGCGTTCCCACCCATGCCGAGGCCAAGGATGTACTGGCATCTGCCATGCTGAAATACGCGATGGAAGAAGCAAAATCAGGCCCGGTCAAAGCCCCCAGTCGCGCACGGTCCGGCAAGCCTGCATTGGCATTGCTGGGCGAAATGTTCCCCGCCGATCCCGTGATGCTGGGGGCGATGCTGGGGCCACTGGGGCTAGAGGCTGGGCCAACCGTGCCCACCCGTGAATGGCGCGAATTATATGCCGCACTTGATTGTGCCGCCGTGGCCGCCGTTCATCCGTTTTACACCGCAACAACACGGGTTTTCGAATCTGCGGGTCGTCCGATCATTGGCAGCGCCCCAGTCGGTGCCGAGGGCACAGCCGCATGGTATGACAGCGTGGGCGATGTATTCGGCCTGCCACGGGCACAGGTGGATGCGGCGAAAAATGCCTTTATCCCCGCGATCCAAGGGGCCTTGGCCCAGAACAAAATCAACGGACGCATTACCCTGTCAGGATACGAAGGATCAGAACTGCTGGTCGCGCGCCTGTTGATCGAAAGCGGCGCAGATGTACCCTATGTCGGGACAGCCTGCCCCAAAACGCCACAATCTCAAGCAGATTTTGAGTGGTTGACCGCAAAGGGCGTCGCCGTAAAATTCCGCGCATCGCTTGAGGATGACCTAGCCGCGCTGGACCATTTCGAACCGGATTTGGCAATTGGAACGACACCGGTTGTGCAAAAGGCCAAGGAAAACCAGACCCCTGGCCTGTATTTCACCAACCTGATTTCCGCACGTCCCCTGATTGGGCCAGCGGGTGCCGGCAGCCTGACCGCCGTCGTCAATTCAGCCATCGCAAATTCTGACCGCATGTCGAAAATGCACAGCTTTTTCAGCGGTGTTGGCACGGGGGATACCGCCGGCCTGTGGGAAGGCAAACCCAACCTGCAACCACAATTCCGCGCCACACATCAGAAAAAATTGGACAAAGCCGCACGCGCCGCCAAAGCGCAGGAGATGATTTAGAAATGTTAGTCTATGACCACGACAGAGCCGGAGGATATTGGGGCGCAGTTTATGCATTCTGCGCGACCAAAGGCATTCAGGTCGTCATAGACGGGCCTGTTGGCTGCGAAAACCTGCCTGTGACCTCGGTGCTGCATTATACCGACGCCCTTCCTCCTCATGAATTGCCCATCGTTGTCACAGGCTTAGGAGAAGAGGAACTGGGCCGCGACGGGACCGAGGGCGCGATGAAACGCGCATGGGACACATTGGATCCAGCCTTGCCCGCGGTTGTGGTCACGGGATCGATTGCCGAAATGATCGGGGGTGGCGTGACGCCCCAAGGCACCAACATCCAACGGTTTCTGCCCCGCACCATCGACGAAGATCAGTGGCAAGCCGCCGATCGCGCCATGACATGGCTGTTTACCGAATTCGGCATGACCAAGGGCCGCATGCCCCCCGAGGCAAAGCGCGAGGCGGGCGCAAAACCCCGCGTCAACATTCTGGGCCCCATGTATGGCACCTTTAATATGCCCAGCGATCTGGCAGAAATTCGCCGTCTGGTCGAAGGCATCGGTGCCGAGGTCAACATGGTTATGCCACTGGGTACACATGTCGCGGAAATGCGTCAGCTGGTGAATGCAGATGTCAACATTTGTATGTACCGCGAATTCGGGCGTGGCCTGTGCGAAGTTTTGGGCAAACCATATCTGCAGGCCCCTATCGGTATGGACAGCACGACCAAGTTTCTGACCAAATTAGGTGACCTGTTGGGATTGGATCCAACGGATTTCATCGAAACGGAAAAACATTCGACGCTGAAACCCCTGTGGGATTTGTGGCGGTCGGTGACGCAAGATTTCTTTACCACGTCGAATTTCGCGATTGTGGCCAATGAAACCTATGCCCGCGGCATTCGGTATTTTCTGGAAACCGAAATGGGTCTGCCCTGCGCCTTTGCGGTGGCGCGCACGGCGGGGACAAAAACCAATGCGATGGAAATTCGCAATTTGATGGAACAAACACGCCCCCTGATCGTGTTTGGGTCAATCAACGAAAAAATTTATATGGCGGAACAATCGGGCGGGCATGGTCCCAAACCGTCGTTCATCCCCGCATCATTCCCCGGTGCCGCCATTCGGCGGGCCACAGGGACCCCGATGATGGGATATGCAGGCGCCACCTATTTGATCCAGGAAATCTGCAACGGGTTGTTCGACGCATTGTTCCACATCCTGCCATTGGGCAGTGAAATGGATGCAGGGCCCGCAACCCCGACAGAAACCGCAACGACATTACCATGGGACCCCGAGGCGCAAGCGATGTTGGATAAAATCGTTGCCCGCCATCCCATTTTAACCCGCATTTCCGCGGCAAAATCTCTGCGCGATGCAGCCGAAAAATCGGCACGCGACAGAGGCGACAATTCTGTTTTGGTCGACACCGTCATCGCATTGGATGACGCCAAGTTGGCCCGAACATAACCTAAGGAGGACGCAATGACAGATATCAGCGCAACCCCAACCAAACATCGCAGCCCAACACGGCGCAGTGCTGAATTCATTTTCTATTTCAGCCTGATTTTCGTGCTGGCCATCCCGTTTACAACGGTGGCTTGGGCCGTGGATGTGTTCCGCAGACATACCCTGTTTTTACATGGTCCTTTGGCCCGCGCATGGGCCGAAGCGGATCGCACCACACCACTCATTTTCTCGGTCCATTAATTTGGCACGAGGATCACGATCTGCTCTGTCGGCAGACAGAACAGGACCCGGTGGATTTGACCATCCGGACCCGGCCCCAGGGGAACTGCGGCGTCAGCGAAACGTTCCGGAGGAAAGTTTATGGCTGATAATACACACCTGTCATTCACAGGATTAACAGACGAGCAGGCGCAAGAGCTGCACTCAGTCTATATGAGCGGACTATGGCTATTTTCAGCAGTAGCAATCGTCGCCCATTTGGCAGTGTTTATCTGGCGTCCTTGGTTCTGAGGAGGAAGAAATGGCTAAATTTTATAAAATCTGGCTCGTTTTCGATCCGCGCCGCGTGTTCGTGGCTCAGGGGGTATTCCTCTTTTTGCTAGCAGCAATGATTCACCTCGTTCTGCTAAGCACAGATCATTACAACTGGTTTGAATTGGCCGCTCAATAACGCGCGTGTTCGCGTTTTTGACGACACATTTTTTCCAGTGCTCATCACACCTTGGCTACGGGCGGTTTTTCGGAACCGGCCGCAGCCCTTGCAAACATCCAAGCGGATCGCGGCAGCGATCGCACGACATGGAGAGAAGAGATGGCATTGCTCAGTTTCGAAAGAAAATATCGCGTCCGAGGCGGGACGTTAATCGGCGGCGATCTGTTCGACTTCTGGGTAGGACCATTTTACGTTGGTTTCTTCGGGGTCACGACAGCATTCTTTGCCTTATTAGGAACCATATTGATTTTCTGGGGCGCATCCCAGCAAGGGACATTTAACCCCTGGCTGATCAACATCGCCCCCCCTGACCTAAGTTATGGGTTAGGCATGGCCCCCCTGATGGAAGGCGGGCTGTGGCAGATCATTACAATGTGCGCAACCGGTGCCTTTATCAGCTGGGCCCTGCGCGAAGTTGAAATTTGTCGCAAACTTGGGATGGGGTATCATGTTCCCTTTGCCTTTAGCTTTGCGATTTTGGCCTATCTGACGTTGGTGGTGTTCCGCCCACTGTTAATGGGCGCATGGGGGCACGGGTTCCCCTATGGGATTTTCAGTCACCTTGATTGGGTATCCAACACTGGTTATGCCTATCTGCATTTCCATTATAACCCTGCACATATGTTGGCTGTGACGCTGTTTTTCACAACCACACTGGCACTGGCGCTGCATGGCGCATTGATCCTAAGTGCCGCAAACCCCGAAAAAGGCGAAGAAGCATTAGGCCCCGATCACGAAGATACGTTTTTCCGTGACTATATCGGGTATTCGATTGGCACCTTGGGGATCCACCGTCTTGGATTTCTGCTGGCAATCAATGCCGTATTCTTCTCTGCCGTCTGTATCATTATTTCTGGCCCCGTCTGGACCAAAGGCTGGCCTGAATGGTGGAATTGGTGGTTGGAACTGCCAATTTGGCCAAGCCAAGTGGGGATGTAACCATGATTGAATATCAAAACATATTAACCCAAGTCCAAGTCCGCGGCCCCGCCGAAATGGGGACCGACAACGAAAACAACATGATGTCCGAACGCATCGGCAAACCATGGTTTTCAACATTGGCCGGACTGATCGGCAACGCACAACTTGGCCCCGTTTATCTGGGCTGGACAGGTGTCATTTCACTGGCAACAGGTCTGTTGTGGTTCAACATCGTGGGTCTGAACATGCTAGCGCAGGTTGGCTGGTCGATCCCCGAATTCCTAAGACAGTTTTTCTGGCTGGCACTGGAACCACCCGGGCCAGAATGGGGACTGCGCATGCCACCGCTTGACCAAGGGGGATGGTATATAATCAGTTCACTGTTCCTGTTGGTTTCCGTCTGCACTTGGTGGCTGCGCAGTTACCTCTTGGCGCAACAACACAAAATGGGCAAACATGTGGCCTGGGCCTTTGCTGCTGCAATTTGGTTGTTCTTGGTTCTTGGCCTGATCCGTCCCATTCTGATGGGCAGCTGGTCCGAAGCGGTCCCATACGGAATATTCCCGCACCTGGACTGGACCACCGCGTTTTCCATTCGCTACGGCAACCTGTACTATAACCCATTCCACGCGCTTTCGATCGTGTTCCTATATGGGTCAGTTCTGTTGTTTGCGATGCATGGTGCAACCATTCTGGCGGTAACCCGCTATGGCGGCGACCGTGAATTGGAACAGATCTATGATCGCGGCACAGCCACGGAACGTGCGGCTCTGTTCTGGCGCTGGACCATGGGATTTAACGCAACGATGGAGGGCATTCACCGCTGGGCGTGGTGGTTTGCGGTCCTCTGTCCGATCACTGGCGGAATTGGCATTTTGTTAACTGGTACTGTGGTGGACAACTGGTTCATCTGGGCACAGGAACATTATTTCGCCCCAATGTATGACGGCTCATACGGATACGAAAACTACGGATCCTACGAAGCCTTCGTCGGTCAGGAGAAGTAACATGTTACCCAAATGGTTCGACAAGTGGAACAAAGAAAACCCCACAAACGTCTATGGCCCCGCCATGTTGGTGGGGGTCGCGGGGGCGGCTGTGTTCGCAGCCGCAGTCCTGATCAGCTATGGCCAGCCCTTTGCAACCGAAAGTTTGCAAACCGGCCCACGCGGAAATGGGATGTCTGTGACAGAATTCAAAACGGATCTGGCAACGCCGGATCCCGACATTGCAAATCTGATCGAAGATGAACCCTATATCCCCGAAGGTGGCGAAGCGTTAGCAGGCGATATCTATCAAAACGTCCAAGTTTTGGGTGATTTGACGGATGACAATTTTAACCGCCTGATGGCAGCCATGACCAACTGGGTCGCCCCCGATCAGGGATGCGCCTATTGTCATGGCGATGGCGATACAGAGACATATGGCGACGACACGCTTTATACCAAAGTGGTTGCACGCCGCATGATCGAAATGACGCAAAACATCAATGAAAACTGGGATGGTCACGTCAACGCCAATAAACAGGTTGGCGTGACCTGTAACACCTGTCACCGCGGGCAAAATGTCCCCAGTGACATTTGGTTCAAGGTCACACCCGTGAACGAAACTGTTGCAGGCTGGCCAGCGGTCCAAAACCGTGTCACGCCATTGTCGCAGTACACATCCCTGCCCTCTGACGCGCTTGAGGCCTATTTGGTGAATTATGAAACCATCGCGGTTCATGATTTGGAAAGCCGTGTTGACAATCAACCAGGTGATCCATTGATCCAACAAGCAGAACGCACCTATTCGTTGATGAATTACTTTGCCAATTCATTAGGTCGCAACTGTGTATTGTGCCACAATACGCGGGCGTTTTATGACGGATCACAGGTTACACCCCAATGGGGCACGGCCAGCATGGGCATTTCCATGGTCCAAGAGCTGAACAACGACTATCTGTTGCCGCTTGGCCCTGAATTGCCTGAAAACCGTCTAGGCCCACTGCATGGCGATGCCCCCAAAGTGGCCTGCAAAACATGCCACAAAGGGTATCAACAACCCCTGCAGGGCAGCAATGTGATCCAATACTGGCCAGAATTGGCCACAACAGGCGCGCCTGTTTATGAATAGCGGCCGTGGGATATCCCACGGTCCACAGTTCGACCCTTTTTCCCGGGGGTCGATCTCTGGGGCTTGCCATAGCCCCGGTTCCCTTCCTGTTGGCTGCAGGAGGAGGCGCCATGTCCGCACAGGGCATGGCGCCCTTTTTATCTGAAAGGATCCGCTATGCCTATCGTATCACAAAACCACAAACCTGTATTGGCAAAAATAAAATCGCCCAAGGACATGAAACATCTGTCTCTTGCGCAATTGCAGCAGTTGTCGGATGAATTGCGAAATGATGTGATCGAAATCGTGTCCCAAACGGGTGGGCATTTGGGGTCATCCTTAGGCGTCATTGAATTAACCGTCGCGCTGCACCACATATTTGACGCGCCACGCGACAAAATTATTTGGGATGTGGGGCATCAGTGTTATCCCCATAAAATATTGACTGGCCGCCGCCACCAAATGACGAAACTGCGCCAACTCGGGGGGCCAAGTGGTTTCACAAAACGATCTGAATCGCCCTATGATCCCTTTGGTGCAGCGCATAGTTCCACCTCTATTTCCGCCGCCCTCGGCTTTGCCGCAGCGCGTGATTTGGGCCAAGATGTGGGTGACACCGTGGCTGTGATTGGCGATGGATCCATTTCCGCCGGCATGGCCTATGAGGCATTAAACAACGCAGGCAGCGCGGGAAACCGGTTGTTTGTTGTTCTCAATGACAACGATATGTCCATCGCACCGCCGGTTGGGGCCATGTCGAAATATTTGTCGGGCTTGGATGGCAACACACCCCTGCACAAATTAAACGATCTGGCCCAAGACGTGGAAAACCTGCTGCCCAAACCACTGCGACTGGGGGCAAAACGCACGCGTGAAATCGTGACGGGCCGCCCAGACAAAGCGACCCTGTTCGAAGATTTAGGGTTCGACTATATCGGCCCAATCGACGGCCATGATATGGGCCAACTGTTGACTGCCCTGCGCCGCGCCCGCACACAGTCGCGCGGACCCGTTTTAATCCACGCCCTAACCCGCAAGGGCAAGGGGTACGCCCCCGCAGAAAACGCCGCCGATAAATATCACGGTGTGTCAAAATTCGACGTCGAAACCGGCAATCAATTTAAATCCCCC
>BB_Man_B_Liq_inBBDRAFT_1000038_pt1 | contig 20023 bp, 24 predicted proteins | sample BBManParaguerPR_4_FD_10244 | JGI IMG/M metagenome (IMG submission 10244) | reverse complement strand
TGCCAGTATTTGCGGTTCGCGAACATCACCAACCAATGATAGGCGGCCCCGTAAAACACATGTTGCCGCGTGTCGCCCCAATGGGATGGGGGCATAGGCGTGTCCATATCGGAAAATTGCAACGCCTGCTGCATATCGGCCAACGACATGTCCATCAGACGCGAATTGCCATTTGATCCATTGCGTTCATAGGTAATCCAATAGGGGCGCATATAGCCTTCTTCGAATACGTGGATCGTAATGTTGCGCGCCCTGGCAATTTCGATAGCCTGTTTGTGAATGGGACGGGTGTCGCCACACAATACAATATCTGAAATTTCATGTTCGGCTAGGATTTCCGAAAATCGATCGGGCCACTGGGCCAAATCCTGATGAAAGGGGATATAATTGTCCCGCCCCCAGAATATTTCGTCCCCCTTGTTAAAGCCAACGCGAAACGTGTCGGCCCCGGTTTTGCGCAACATTCTGGATAACTGCCGGAAAAATGGACCATGTGGACCTTGTAAAAATAAAAACCGACGCATTTTGTTACTATCACCCATCTTGGCAAACGATACTCTTGGAACTAACACTGAGTGCGATATATTTATTTTTCGTCAAAAATAGGGCGAATTTTATAAAAAAGGAGAAACCGCAAATGTTTACAGGCATCGTGACGGATATGGGCCAAATTGTCGAGCTGGAACAGCGCGGGGATCTAAAGGCGCGGATTAAAACAAATTACGACACTGATACAATCGATATCGGTGCATCAATCGCGTGCGATGGCGTGTGTTTAACGGTTGTTGCGCTGGGCGATGATTGGTTTGAGGTTGAAATCAGTGCAGAAACCGTATCTGTGACCAATTTGGGGCGTAATCAGTGGCATATTGGCAAACGCGTCAACCTAGAACGTGCGCTGCGGTTGGGGGATGAACTGGGCGGTCATATTGTGTCTGGTCACGTGGATGGTGTGGCCGAATTGATCGCCATGCGGGACGAAGGCGACAGCACGCGCATGACATTCCAAGCGCCTGCCGATCTTGCCCGCTTTATCGCGCCGAAAGGGTCGGTGACACTGAACGGGACGTCCCTGACCGTGAACGAAGTTGATGCAAACACCTTTGGTATCAATCTGGTGCCCCATACAAAACAGGTCACAACTTGGGGACAATCCAAGGTGGGTGATCCGATCAATTTGGAAATTGATACGCTGGCCCGCTATGTGGCGCGTTTGGCGGAATATCAGAATACGACGTCTTAATCGATGATTTGCGCCCCAATTAAACGGGCGCAAACCCTTCGATCAGTTGGCGCAGGCCCAGGCGCGCACCGGCATAAATCGCGATAAATGTCACCGGTGCGCTATAGGCCAGCAGGCTAAAGGCCGAGATACCCTGGCCAACGGAACATCCCATTGCAATCACGGCACCCACGCCCATAATGGCCGCCCCGATGATCTGACGGCGCAATTCGCGGGGGTCTTCGCAGGCTTCCCATCTGAAATGGCCTTTGCGCAGGGAACCGATCAGGGCGCCGGTCCAGACACCGGCAACCGATCCGATCCCGAAACTAAGCGTAAGCGCGCTGCCATTCATGGCATATAGGATGCTTTCGCCGACGGGGGCGGAAAATGTATGCGATTCAACCATGATGGCTGCAAACCCGTTTTGCGCCACCCAGGTCGTACCCGCCCAACCTGATACGATGGCGATGGCAACCACCAGCGACCAAAAGACCTCTTTGCGTTTTTTCCAAAATTCGCCGGTCAGCAGCGTCATGAGAAAAATGGCGCACCCCGATATCATGCCGATCATGGCAGGGGATAGCGGCAAAGCGCTGGCAATCAGATGGGCAAACCCTTGGGATTGGGGGCCCGCAGATGCGGTCGGAAACGCCCAGACCCGCAATTGCGCCAATGGGCCAGACATGACGACATAGGTCGCGATCCCCATGACCAAAACGATGACAAATGCGCGCAAATCGCCCCCCCCCAATCGGGCCAATGCGCCATAGCCACAATTACCGCAAAGCGCCATGCCATAGCCAAACATCACACCGCCAATGATCGAGGCCAGCGGATTCCAGGCCGTCGCCAGATAAAATGTGTCCGCCGGATCAAACAAACCTGCGGCCATCAGGCCAAAGCTGCCCAGCATGGACAGCCCGATGCTGATGCCCCACATCCGCAAACGTGTGTTATTGGCGGCATAGGCTTGATCTTCGATTGCGCCAAGGGTGCAAAACCGCCCCAGCCGCGCAGCCAATCCCAACAGCAGTCCACCAAACAGCCCAATCAGGGCGACAAGAATATGTTCACCGAACAGATCAATCATATTGAATTCCTGATGATTTTCCCATGGTTACTATGGCACAGGGTGCGCGAAAATCAATCAGTTGTTTTTTGGCTCGGGCATTTTGCAGAACAATTCATAGACCACCTCTAGTACGCGTTTGGGTTTGTCATCTGCCAAACGGTAATAAATCGTCTTGCCATCGCGACGTGGTACCACCAAACCTTCTAGGCGCAGGCGCGACAATTGTTGCGATACCGCCGCTTGTCTTGCGGAAATCAGGTCCTCTAGCTCGGTGACAGATTTTTCGCCGGACACCAGATGGCACAGGATCATTAAACGGCCTTCGTGGCTGATTGCTTTCAGAAAACCGGACGCCGTGGTTGCGTTTTCAACGATTGCGTCGATGTCTTCTTCGGACATGTCGTCTGTGATGACCGGTAATGCCATTATAATTATCCTATCTTCTGCGCTCTAGTATGGCACAGGCTGTCTGTATCAAAAAGCAATTTCATCAGCAATCGCATCTAGCCCGTCTTGGGCGCAAATTTCATCTAAGTCTGGACCAGGGGCGCCTGAAATTCCGATGCCGCCAACGATGGATCCATCCCCTGCATAGATAACCACCCCCCCGCCCAGTGGCAATGCGTCTGTCAGATGGCGAATGCCCGATGCTGTTTGACCGGACTGCGTTGATTGTGCCAGATCGCTGGTCGATGTGCGGAAACTGACCGCGGTCCAGGCCTTGCGGCGCGATGTTTCATAGACGTGCAAACCTGCATAACGATCCCGCAGGAACACCTGCGGCAGGCCAGATCGGTCGACAACTGTGACGCCCACCTGATACCCGCTGTCCTGGCACGATTGCAGCGCCGCCTGCGCCGCAGTCAGCGCCAATTCCGGGCGCAGTGATTTTGACGTGACAAAGGCATCTTGCGCCAAAACAGGGGTGGATAGGCACATCAGGCCGCAGGCCAGAAAAACACGTTTCATGATTTATCCTCGCTCTTTGGAGCTATAGATTTAGATGCAGGAACAAACTCTGTCTCACGCTCTAGGATCATTTCCAGAACGGCCCAGAAAAAATCTTCGCTCTGGTATCCCTCCATGCGGCGCATTTCTGCGCCGTTTTTCATGATGACAAACGTGGGCGTGAAAACAACGGGCGTCTTAAATGGTGTATCAGCGCTCTTAGTTTCGGCAATATCCACCATGCGCAGCGGGGCAAAAGCCCCTACATCCGTTTTTGGATAAATCGGGCCCAGATCCCGTTCCCAGATTTCGCAATACACACAGCCATCACGCTTGACCATGACCAATTCATATTCGCTGCCCCATGCAGGAACCAGCGTCAGAATAAATGCACCGATGACAAAAATAAATTGCTTTAGCATCACAGCCCCAATTGACGGAATTTTATCCGTATAACATAATATGAATATTTGAATAAAACAAGGATAACCCAAATGTTCGATGTTTCCATCTGGGGCGCGTTTGTTGGCGGGCTGGTGGTGTTTTTTTCACCCTGCATTCTGCCGATCGTCCCATTTTACCTAAGCTATATGGCTGGGACAGGAATGGCGACGTTGAACGCCGATGGGGATTTGCCCGCCAATGTCCAACGCAAAGCGGTCGTGTCATCGGTGATGTTTTCCGCGGGAATCATAACTGTTTTTGTGTTGCTGGGCGCGGCTGCGTTTTCTGTGTCGCAAAGTTTCAAAATGTACCAAGACGAATTTCGCTATGCCTCGGCTGCGATCATCGCGCTGATCGGGCTGCATTTTCTGGGCGTCATAAAAATCGGATTTTTGAACCGGCAATTTCAGGTCAATGCGGGCGACACAAACAACATGTCGCTGGTGGGGTCCTATGTTGTTGGGCTTGCCTTTGCCGCTGGATGGACGCCTTGTGTGGGTGGCGTGCTGACGGCGGTCATCATGACCGCCAGTTTCGAAGATACGGCAATGCAGGGCGTGGGGCTGTTGTTTGTTTTTGGGGTGGGGTTAACGTTACCCTTTGTGATTGCTGCGTTTTTCATTAAACCGTTTTTGAAATTTGCGGCACGCTTCCGGCGCCACATGGGGGTGGTGGAAAAGGTCATGGGGCTGTTAATGCTGACATTTGCCCTGTTGCTGATCACCAATCGAATCAATGAAATTGCAAACTGGATGATTGAAACCTTTCCGGCGTTTACGTCGTTGTAATCAATGAGGTGAAACTATGAAGAAATATCTAAGCACATTGCTGGTCATGTTATTTAGTGCAACTTGGGTGGCGGCCTCGGAAATCGGGGATGACGGGTTGCACAAAACCGACTGGATGCGCGACACATTCAAGGACCTGCGCGAAGATTTGGCCGAGGCCAATGCCGAAGGCAAGCGGCTGGTTTTGTTTTTTGAACAACGTGGCTGTATTTACTGCAAAAAAATGCACGAAGAGGTGTTTTCGGATCCGACCGTGTCCGATTACATCGAAGAGAATTTTTTCGTGGTTCAGCTGAATTTGCACGGCGACACTGCAGCGGTTGATTTCGACGGAGAAGAGATGTCGGAAAAAGACCTGGCGCGCCGCTGGGGGATTCTGTTTACGCCGACAATCATGTTTCTACCCCAAGAGGTGGCCGATGGCCTGACCGCGCCCCAAGCGGCGGTTGCGACCATGCCCGGGGCCTTTGGTCGAGGGACGACACTGGACCTGTTTACTTGGGTCAACGAAGAACGCTATCTGATTGAAGATGGTGAAGATTTTCAACGCTATCATGCCCGCCGCATAGCCGAGCGGCAGGCGGGTAATTAAGAAAATTCGCAATCAATTATTCATTTTTGCGAATTTGTTGTTGCGTTCATATGGGATAGTGAACTACGGTATACAAAGCTATCACACCAAACTAGGTAGCCACGGGAGGATTTATGAGGCTAACATCTCTAACAGTCGCGGCGGGCTTGGCACTGGCAAGTGCATCGTTCGCCGAAACAGTAGCACCAGGCGACGTCGTATTCGACGAATACGGTGCTGTAGAAGCATCTTTGACCGGCGTTGCGGGTGATCCTGCAAACGGTCGCAGCGTAATCGTCAGCAAAAAACGCGGTAACTGTATTGCGTGCCATTCGGCCGAGGCGTGGGCAGATGAACTGTTCCATGGTGAAGTTGGTCCAACATTGGATGGCGTCGGCGGGTATCGCTCAGCCGCAGAGCTGCGCGGTATTTTGGTGAATTCCAAGAAAACATTCGAAGGCACCGTTATGCCAGCATATTACAAGGTTGACGGGTTCAACCGTCCAGGTGACGCGTATACTGGCAAAGCGGCCAAAGAATTGTCACCATTGCTGACTGCACAAGAAATCGAAGACGTTGTCGCCTTTCTTGCATCCCTGCAAGACTAAGCGATTTATCATTAACTAAGGAGATCATGATGGACTTCTCAAGACGCGAAACATTGGCGTTGGGTCTGGGCGCTGCAGCTCTGACAATCTTGCCATTCCGCGTAAACGCAGCTGCCGATGATGCAATTGCTGCGTTCACAGGCGGCGCAGCTGTCGCCGACGGTGGTGTCACATTGGGCGCACCCGAGATTGCTGAAAACGGCAACACTGTTCCAATCGACGTATCCGCCGAAGGCGCGGTATCAATCATGTTGTTGGCCGCAGGCAACCCAACACCTGGTGTTGCAACATATAATTTTGGCGAACTGTCCGGCACGCAATCTGCGTCCACACGGATCCGTTTGGCCGGCACACAAGATGTTGTTGCGATTGCGAAAATGGCTGATGGGTCATTCGCCAAAGCACAGCAAACTGTGAAAGTAACAATCGGCGGCTGCGGCGGCTAAAGTCTGGATAGGAGTATAGTATTATGGCAGACGGTGTAAAACCACGCGTGAAAGCTCCCAAAAAGGCAGCTGCAGGCGAAGTCGTAACAATCAAATGTTTGATCAGCCACAAAATGGAATCTGGTCAGCGTAAAGATGGCGACGGTAACAAAATCCCACGCTCGATCATCAATCGCTTTACGTGCGATTTCAACGGAAAATCGGTTATTGATGTAGCGATGGAACCTGCTATTTCGACCAACCCATATTTCCAATTCGAGGCAACTGTTCCAGAAGCAGGTGAATTCAAGTTCACTTGGTATGATGATGACGGTTCAGTCTATGAAGAATCAAAGAGAGTCGCAATCGGCTAAACCGGTTTAGACATTGGTGGCCTCGCCTTAGGTGGGGCCACATTTACGGGAGGAACAGCTATGAAAATTAAAGCAGTCACAGCAATTGCAGCCGTGCTACTTTCCACCTCGGTTTTCGCGGATGAAGACGCAGAGCTGGTTGTAAACGGCGAAATCGAAATGGTGACCAAGACTGCCGCGCCTGCACATTTGTCCGACGCCTTGGACGAAGTGTTGTCAGGTTGGCGTTTCCGGTCAGACGAAACCCAGCTAATGCAGATGGACGATTTCGACAACCCAGGTATGGTTGCCGTTGATGCCGCAGCTGAGGCGTGGGACGCAGTCGAAGGCTCTGAGGGCAAATCATGCGCGTCATGCCATGGCGATGTTGCTGACTCTATGGTTGGTGTGCGCGCCGTATATCCCAAGTGGAATGACGCGGCCGAAGAGGTTCGCACGCTGGCGATGCAAATCAACGATTGTCGCGAAAATAAAATGGGCGCAGAAAAATACGGCTATACATCCGGCGACATGGCCGCGATGGAGGCGTTGATTTCTGTGCAATCGCGCGGCATGCCAGTAAATGTTGCAATCGACGGCCCAGTCCAGGCGACATGGGAAGCGGGCAAAGACCTGTATTACACACGGACAGGCCAGTTGGATTTGTCATGCGCAAGCTGCCACGAGCAGAACTATGGCAATATGATCCGCGCGGACCATCTGTCCCAAGGTCAGATCAACGGTTTCCCTGTATACCGTTTGAAAAACGCGAAATTGAACACGGCACATGCCCGTTTCAAAGGGTGTGTTCGCGATACACGCGCAGAAACATTCAAACCAGGTTCAGCGGAATTCATCGCGCTGGAACTGTATGTCGCGTCACGCGGCAACGGTCTGTCGGTCGAAGCACCATCAGTTCGTAACTAATCACCATAGCCCCGCACGTTTTTGGCGTGTGGGGTTATCTTCTTTTTGACCCATTCAAATATGCGCATATGATGCGTGATGCAAGGATGCTACTCTCATGATCTCTCGTCGCGACTTTCTTCAGGTTGGTATGGCTGCTACGGCCATGTATGGTGCCTCAGGCTTTGGCAATTGGTCCCGTTTGGCGGCGCAACAGCGTCTGACCCAGGATGACCTGTTGCAGTTTGACACGTTTGGTAATGTCACCTTGATCCACATCACGGACATTCATGCACAGCTAAAGCCGATCTATTTCCGCGAACCGGAAATCAACTTGGGTGTTGGTCCTGCCTTTGGTCAGGTGCCGCACGTCACCGGCGCTGATTTTCGTAAAATGTACGGGATCAATGATGGTTCTCCCTCCCACTATGCGTTGACCTATAACGATTTTACGGCAATGGCGCAGACCTATGGACGTGTCGGCGGTTTGGACCGCGTGGCAACTGTGGTCAATTCCATTCGTGCCGATCGCCCTGATGCGATTTTGTTGGACGGTGGTGATACGTGGCACGGGTCCTATACCTGTTATCACACCCAGGGTCAGGATATGGTCAACGTAATGAATGCGCTGAACCCTGATGCGATGACGTTCCACTGGGAATTCACCCTAGGGTCCGAACGTGTACAAGAAATTGTTGAAAATCTGCCTTTTGCGGCTTTGGGTCAAAACATTTTCGATGCGGAATGGGATGAACCCACGGACCTGTTCCCGCCTTATAAAATGTTCGAACGCGGTGGTGCCAAAGTTGCGGTTATCGGCCAGGCCTTCCCCTATATGCCCATCGCGAACCCCGGCTGGATGTTCCCTGAATACAGCTTTGGTATTCGTGATCAACGGATGCAGGAAATGGTCGACGAAGTGCGCGGCATGGGTGCAGAGGTTGTCGTTGTTTTGTCCCACAACGGTTTCGACGTAGACAAGAAAATGGCCGGTCGTGTATCTGGCATCGATGTCATTTTGTCCGGCCACACGCACGACGCTTTGCCCGAACCTGTGTTGGTGGGTGAAACAATCATCGTCGCCTCAGGATCAAACGGCAAATTCGTCAGCCGTGTTGATTTGGATGTACGCGATGGACGCATGATGGGTTTCAAACATAAATTGATCCCCATTTTCTCGGATGTGATTACGCCAGATGCGAATATGACCGCGCTGATTGACGAACAGCGTGCGCCCTATCTGGATCAACTGACCGAGGTGATCGGCCAGACCGATAGCCTGTTGTATCGTCGTGGCAATTTCAACGGGACATGGGATGATCTGATCTGTGACGCCCTAATCCAAGAACGCGAGGCTGACATTTCCATGTCACCTGGCGTGCGTTGGGGTCCATCCATCCTGCCAGGCCAGGATATCACCCGCGAAGACATCTGGAACGTCACCTCAATGACCTATGGCAAAGCGTACCGCACGGAAATGACAGGTGAATTCATCCATGTGATCCTAGAGGATGTGGCTGATAACCTGTTTAACGTTGATCCCTATTACCAGCAGGGCGGCGACATGGTGCGTATTGGTGGCATGGGATACCGCATTGACGTGTCCAAACCCCAAGGCAGCCGTATTTCGGAAATGACCCTGTTGAAAACAGGCGAGGCGATTGATCCTGCGAAAACCTATGTTGTTGCAGGCTGGGCATCCGTAAACGAAGGCACCGAAGGTCCACAAATTTGGGACGTGGTCGAAAGCCACATCCGCAAGCAGGGCACAATCACTGTGGCCCCGAATAACAGCGTGAAAGTGGTTGGCATCTAAGCCAGCTGAACATCAACTAGCAAAGGAGCATTTAGACAATGACAGTCAGCTTCAAGAATGGCAAAGCGTCCCGCCGTCAGTTTCTGACGGGGGCGGCCGCTGCGGGTGCAGGAACGGTTGCCGCATCGGTTGCCAAGGCAGCCGGTGATCCCTTGATCACAGAAAAACAGGTTTGGGCACAGGCCACAGGGGACGGTGTTGATGCCACCCCATATGGTTTGCCTATCGAATTCGAATCCGATGTGGTTCGCCGCAACGTGGAATGGTTGACAGCCGATACCATCAGCTCGATCAACTTTACCCCGATCCATGCGCTGGACGGCACAATCACGCCACAGGGCTGTGCGTTTGAACGTCACCATTCGGGTGCGATCGAAATGCGCAAAGAAGATTACCGTTTGATGATCAATGGTCTGGTCGATACCCCATTGGTCTTTACTTACGAAGATCTGGAACGGTTCCCCCGTGAAAACCATGTGTATTTCTGCGAATGTGCGGCGAACACAGGCATGGAATGGGCAGGCGCCCAGCTGAACGGTGCACAGTTCACCCATGGCATGATCCACAATATGGAATACACAGGCGTTCCCCTGCGGACGTTGCTGAACGAAGCGGGTATTCAGACCGAGGGCAAATGGGTTTATGTTGAGGGTGCGGATGCATCGTCAAACGGCCGTTCGATCCCATTGGAAAAGGCGTTGGACGACGTGTTGGTCGCGTTCAAGGCAAACGGCGAAGCGCTGCGCAAAGAACATGGCTATCCTGTGCGTTTGGTCGTTCCCGGTTGGGAAGGCAACATGTGGGTTAAATGGTTGCGCCGCATTGAGGTGACAAACCAAGCCGTCGAAAGCCGCGAAGAAACATCGAAATACACCGATACTTTGGCAGACGGCACATCCCGTAAATGGACATGGGTCATGGATGCAAAATCCGTGGTCACCAGCCCATCACCGCAGGCACCGATCAAACACGGCAAAGGACCGTTGGTGATCACAGGTCTGGCATGGTCGGGCCGTGGTGCCATCACCCGTGTCGATGTGTCTATCGACGGCGGTAAAAACTGGCAAGAGGCCCGTTTGGGCGCGCCAGGATCCAAGGGTGCGATGTCACGGTTCTATCTGGACATCAATTGGGACGGTCAGGAAATGTTCCTGCAGTCGCGCGCACATGATGACACTGGTTATGTTCAGCCCACCAAAACGCAATTGCGCGATGTTCGTGGCCTGAATTCAATCTATCACAACAACTGTATCCAAACATGGTGGGTAAGATCCAATGGGGAGGCAGAGAATGTCGAAATTTCTTAATTCTGTAATCGCGGCCACTTTGTTGGCATCTCCAGTTGCTGCGGAAAAATTTGGTTTGGGCCGTGCTGCCCTGCCAGAGGAAATCGCCGCATGGGATCTGGATGTTTCCCCGGATGGAACGGGTCTGCCTGCAGGGTCTGGTAATGCAATTGATGGTGACGAATTATTCGCCGAACATTGTGCGATCTGTCACGGTGATTTCGCCGAAGGCGTGGACAATTGGCCCAAACTGGCCGGCGGTATGGACACATTGGACCACGAAGATCCATTGAAAACCGTTGGATCCTACTGGCCCTATCTGTCGACAGCGTTCGACTATGTGCGCCGTTCAATGCCCTTTGGAAATGCGCAGTCATTGTCCGATGATGATGTCTATGCCATCACCGCCTATATTCTGTATTCAAATGACTTGATCGACGATGATTTTGAATTATCCAAGGATACGTTTTTCGACGTTGAAATGCCCAACGCTGATGGGTTCATCATCGATGATCGCGCGGAAACGGAATATGCCGTCTTTACCGAAGCCTGCATGACAGATTGTAAAGACAGCGTTGAAATCACCATGCGCGCTTTGGTGTTGGACGTGACCCCAGAGGAAGAGGGCGCAGAAGAAGCCGCAGCTGAACCCGTTGTTGAGGTCGCCGCCGTGGTCGAAGAAACACCAGCCGAACCCGAAGTGGTCGCCGCAGCGTTTGACGCAGAATTGGCCGCAAAGGGCGAAAAGGTTTTCAGAAAATGTAAAGCCTGCCACCAAGTGGGTGAAGGCGCATCAAACAAAACGGGCCCCGTTTTGAACGGCGTTGTAGGTGCATCCATCGGCCATATCGAGGATTTCCGCTATTCCAAAGTCTTTGGTCAAATGAAGGACGATGGCATGGTCTGGGATGAAGCGAATTTGTCCGCATTCCTAGCCAAGCCAAAAGCGTTTGCAAAGGGTACCAAAATGTCCTTTGCCGGCCTGCGCAAAGACAGCGAAATCGCGGCCGTCATCGAATATCTGAAACAGTTTCAGTAAGGTGACATAACAGCTGATTGAAATGGCGCGCTTGGTCGCGCCATTTTTTATGCCTCAATCCGGTCCAGAAATTCGTCGATATGGGATTTGAACCGGAAAAACCCATGCGTTGCCTTGGGCCATGCACGCGCGTCATAGCCCGTCATGATTTGCACCACCTGCGGGTCGCCCTGCGCGTCTTCACGTTCAAACTGAACCAACATGTCCGCAACAGGTCCGACAGGGGCATAGGGGGTCACGATCACATCTAATGCATGACGCTGCGCCCAGGCCCGCATGTCTGACACACTGCGCAGGATGGTCGCGGGTGCGCCGTCTGTGCGGGCCGCATGATCCTGGGCGAGGCATTCGACAAAATTTGTGACGGTGTCCGACAGGGTCAGGGGACTTAGATCTGTCAGTCCAGTGACATAAGCATAGCTGACCGCCGTCTGTCCAAGGTCTGCAATGTCGGACAGATCCATGTCATCGTCATGCCCCAAGACACCAACGCGCCCCGCAATGCGTGGAATAACCCGCGGCCCCAGGGGTTTCGGGGCGTGATGTGTGAAATCGGGCAGCCGCGGCAATGCGGGGGTCAATCCGGTTGGGGCAAATCGGTTGCGTGTAAATTTGGCGATGTTGTCCGGGGTTGCCAGATACGCCTTGCCCGTGGTGTGCAGCCCTGCCACCCATCGCCAGCTTAGCGTGTTGCTGGCGGGATCGCCGTCCAGCAAGTGGCGCAGGAAAAAATCGGCACCCAATTCCCAGGGCAATTCCAGCGTGAAAACCCAAATCGATGCAAACCACATGCGCGTATGATTATGCAGGTAACCGGTTTTTACCAATTCCTTGGCCCAAACATCGAAACAGTCGATGCCCGTATCACCCAAACAGGCCCGGGTCCAACGTTGACGCAGCCCAGATTGGGTTTGCACATCATTCATATGCCGGTCTAGCGCGGCCCTGTATTCGCGCCAGACATAGGGCCGCAGTTCCAGCCAGCCTTTCCAATAGGTGCGCCAGAATACCTCTTGTATGAATTTTTCGGCCTCTTTGCGGCTGTGTTGGGTCAGAACCTGCCCTAACACATGGCGTTCTGATATAACGCGCCGCCGGATATAGGGGGACAGCGTGGATACATTGGTCCGCCGATCCGCGCCAAAGTCAAAGTTGCGATATTGGGCGTAATGTGCCCCTGCGTTTGGAATAAATTGCGTTAATTGGTCTAACGCTGCCTGTTGGGTTGGGATGAACATATGCGACCTCTTTTGCGGGCAACTAGCCTGCGATCACCTGGTGTCAACCCTGTCCTGCGCCCCATGCTTTGCGAAACGCATTTGGGGGGACGCCGTATTTCGAACGATATTGCCGCGCCAAATGGGATGTTGAATTAAACCCGGTGGCGGCCGCAATTTCCGTGATGGTCAGATTGGTTTCGTTTAACAACGCATGCGCCCGTTCCAATCGCAAACCGTAATAAAACTGGGTCGGTGATTGATGGGTGTATTTTTTGAACAACCGTTCCAATTGGCGCCGCGAAATCCCCAAGGTGTCGCATAAATCTAACAGGGGCAGGGGCTCTTCTACGGTTTGACTCATGACTTGGATGGCGTGCAACAGTTTTTGATTGCGCGATCCAATGGCAACCGACAGCGATGATTTCTGCGGCGCGCTGCGATCGTTGGATCGTTTGTGGATACACATATCTGCAATGACCAGGGCAATATCGGACCCGTGGTCACGTTCGATCAAATCCAACATCAAATCCGTTGCGGCATTCCCGCCGCCGCAGGTAATCAACCGATCTTCAATTTCATAGAGGTTCTGCGTCGGCACCAAATCTGGGAATAATTCCGAAAACGCGGGCTGATTTTCCCAATGCAGGGTAAAGCGTGATTTTCCAATAATTCCCGCCTGCGCCAAGGCAAAGGCCCCGGTGCAAATGCCGCCCATCTGGGTGCCCGTGCGGTGGTTGCGCCGGATCCAGTTTAACACATCGGCTGATGCCGCCTTGCCTGGTTCAACCCCGGAACAGACAAACACTGTGGCATCCTTGGGGATCGTGTCCAATGCCATGTCAGGGGTAATCGTCACACCGTTCGAACAGGTCACAGGCGCGCCATCCGGTGTCATTGTGTACCATTCATACAGTGTTTTTTGGCTAAGCTGGTTTGCGATACGCAACGGTTCCAGAGCCGAGGAAAAGGCCAGCATTGTCATTTTGGGCAGCAGTACAAAATAGAACACCTTGGCCGGTCCCGAGGTGTCGACCGAAAAACTGGCTGCGCCGCGCTGAATGAATTTTGCCTGTGTCACGATGGGCCCTTTGGTTTGTGTGCACAGTTTAATGACTTTCTTGTTCCTTGAAAACGGGTATTCGGCGTTGTTTTTGATATCGCGGCGGAAATTGGCACTGCATGCCCTGTTTGGGCGTTAACGAAAAATAAATTTTGACAGATCATATCAAAATGCCGCTGGGCTATTGCAGCTGCCTGCGACGCGGACTAAGTTTCTAGGAAAGGCTTAGATATGATAGGTAGGTTACTATGAAAGATCCCTTAGACGTATACATGAACACCTTGGTCCCGATGGTGGTCGAACAAACCAGCCGCGGCGAACGTGCCTATGATATTTTTTCACGCCTGCTGAAAGAACGCATCATTTTCCTCAATGGTCCCGTACATGATGGCATGTCATCGCTGATCGTGGCGCAGTTGCTGCACCTTGAGGCGGAAAATCCATCCAAGGAAATCAGCATGTATATCAACAGCCCTGGTGGTGTTGTGACCTCAGGTCTGTCGATTTATGATACCATGCAATATATCCGTCCCAAGGTATCAACGCTGGTGATCGGGCAAGCGGCATCCATGGGGTCATTGCTGTTGGCCGCGGGCGAGGCGGGCATGCGTTATTCCCTGCCAAACAGCCGCGTCATGGTGCACCAGCCCTCGGGCGGATATCAGGGGCAGGCAACCGACATTATGATCCATGCCCAGGAAACGCAAAAACTGAAAAACCGTCTGAACCAAATTTATGTGCAACACACTGGCCAGGATTTGGAAACAGTCGAGGCCGCATTAGAACGCGACAATTTCATGTCCCCCGAGGATGCGAAAGATTGGGGGCTGATTGATGAAATCGTGTCCAAACGCGCACAGGCTGACGAATGATTGAACGCATCACAATGGAAAAAATTCTAATTTAGCCATTGTGGTGCCTTGCGCCCTGTCCTAAGCTGTCGGTAACATTCCGCGGTTTGGGACGTTACACTACTAGATTGGTCCGAAAGGTTAAGCATGGCGACGAATTCAGGCGATGGTAAAGCAACACTTTATTGCAGCTTTTGCGGTAAAAGCCAGCATGAGGTTCGAAAACTGATTGCGGGGCCAACGGTTTACATTTGTGATGAATGCGTTGAACTGTGTATGGATATCATCCGCGAGGAAACGAAGTCCTCGGGTTTGAAAACCAGCGAAGGCATGCCAACGCCCAAAGAAATCTGCGCCGTGTTGGATGATTATGTCATCGGACAGGCCAAGGCCAAGCGTGTTTTGTCCGTCGCGGTACACAACCATTACAAACGTTTGGACCAGTCGGGCAAATCCGGTGAAATCGAATTGTCGAAATCCAATATTTTGCTGATCGGTCCGACAGGGTGCGGTAAAACATTGCTGGCCCAAACATTGGCGCGGATTTTGGATGTCCCCTTTACCATGGCGGATGCCACCACGTTGACCGAGGCCGGGTATGTAGGTGAAGATGTTGAAAACATTATCCTGAAATTGCTGCAAGCGTCCGAATACAACGTGGATCGCGCCCAACGCGGTATCGTTTATATCGACGAAGTTGACAAAATTACCCGCAAATCAGAAAACCCCTCCATCACCCGCGATGTGTCGGGCGAGGGTGTGCAGCAAGCCTTGTTGAAGTTGATGGAGGGCACCGTCGCATCGGTTCCCCCGCAGGGCGGTCGCAAACATCCGCAACAGGAATTTTTGCAGGTTGATACCACAAATATTTTGTTCATCTGTGGTGGCGCATTTGCGGGCTTGGATAAAATCATTGCGCAGCGCGGCAAGGGCAGCGCAATCGGATTTGGCGCAGATGTTCGCGACAATGATGCCCGCGGTGTGGGCGAAATTTTCCGCGACCTTGAACCTGAAGATTTGTTGAAATTCGGATTGATCCCTGAATTTGTGGGCCGCTTGCCCGTATTGGCAACGCTTGAGGATTTGGACCAAGACGCATTGGTCACAATCCTGACCGAACCCAAAAATGCACTGGTCAAACAATATCAACGCCTGTTCGAGCTGGAAGATACCAAGCTGACATTCACCGATGATGCGCTGAAAGCGATTTCGCAGCGTGCGATTGATCGTAAAACCGGTGCGCGTGGTCTGCGTTCCATTATGGAGGAGACCTTGCTGGACACCATGTTCGATCTGCCAGGCATGGACGACGTGACCGAGGTTGTCGTGAATGAGGAATCCGTGACAACGTCTGCTGCGCCCTTGATGATCTATGGCGAAAATGGCACCAAAGAGCCCGCAACCGCGGGCTAATGCGGGGGCACTGGACGCAGTATAAAAACTGTTGCATAAAGCGGACAAGATTAAGCCGGAGAATCCAATGGGAATCGTAAATACATTGCTGCGCGCTGTTACATGGTGGAACAGTCAAACCCTGAACACTCAGCTATACACATGGCGCAAAGGCGTGAAAGTGGGCGAGGATGATCAGGGCAATGTGTATTATCGCACCCGTGATGACAAACGCCGCTGGGTTATTTTCAATGGCGATATGGAGGCAAGCCGCGTCAGCCCTGAATGGCATGGCTGGCTGCATCACACATGGAAAACATCACCTGCTGAACAACCGCTGCCCCGTAAAACATGGGAAAAACCGCATCAGGAAAACCTGACGGGTACGGCAATGGCCTATGCACCCGCAGGGTCTCTGCGCAAGGCCGAGGTACAATCCCGCAGCGATTACGAAGCGTGGCAACCCGAATAGGGATCGACACAGATGTCCGAAAACAAGGCTGAAATCACTTTGGGGGCCGTCGTGCTGGCCGCGGCAATTGCGTTTGTCGGATATGCTGCACAGTCCTCGGGGGCGAAAATTGGTGGTGACAGCTATACGCTAACCGCCGGGTTCCGATCAGCTGAGGGGATCAGTGTCGGCACCGACGTTCGTTTGGCAGGCGTGAAAATCGGCGCAGTGACAGGGTTGCAGCTAAATCCCGATACCTATCGCGCCGAAGCAATTGTTTCCATTGATCGATCAGTTGCCATCCCCGATGACAGCGCAATGACCATCGCATCCGAGGGGTTGTTGGGCGGTAACTTTGTCGAAATCATTCCAGGCGGATCGTTCGATTATCTGACCGATGGCGACGAAGTGATCGACACCCAAGGGTCGGTCAGTTTGGTATCACTTTTGATGAAATTCGTGGGCAGCGGCGGATCGGAATAGTGCGTCACAGCTTCGTCGCCTCTCTTATCGCTTTGGCCTGCATGATACTGCCGGCACAGGGACAAGAGCGGGCAGAAAACGCAGGCGGCGCCGTTTTGCGCATGCTGGACCGCGTCAGTGGCGATGTCAGCGATGTGTCGCTGGCTGTGTCCCAATCGCAGACCATGGGGCCGTTAACTGTCGCGCTGGATGAATGTCGGTATCCCGTGGATAACCCGATGGGCGATGCCTATGCGCATTTGACGGTGACAGACGGGCGCACGGATGCGTTGGTATTTTCGGGGTGGATGTTGGCATCCTCGCCTGCGCTAAATCCCTTGGATCATGCGCGCTATGATGTTTGGGTGTTACGCTGTGATATTTCCACGGGATCGGCACAATAGCGTTTGTCGCAGAAATCGGCCTCTAACTTGATCGCGTCACTCAATAGGCGACGATAGCAATCTTTGTCCACCTCTTGGCCACCAAGGCTGATCAAATGGGGTGTGGTGAATTGGGTGTCAAACAACACGAACCCCGTTTTATTCAACCGATCCACCAGATAGGCCAATGCAATTTTTGAGGCGTTTGTTTGTTTGGAAAACATACTTTCGCCAAAAAACGCAGCCCCAATTGCAACCCCATAGACCCCACCGACCAATTGATCATTGGCCCAAACCTCAAGACTGTGGGCGTGGCCCGCGCGATGCAGCCTGAGATAGGCCTGAAAAATCGCGTCATTGATCCAGGTTTCATCCCTNTTTGCACAGGCCTGGACCACCGACGGGAAATCTTGGTTGATGGTTACATGCACGTCTTGGCGCCGGATCGCACGGCGCAGGGAACGCGATATATGAAACCCGTCCAATGGCATAATGCCCCGCTGACGTGGTTCGATCCAGTGAATTTCGGTGCTGTTACGGCTTTCGGCCATTGGGAAAACGCCGATGGAATAGGCGTGCAGCAACAGCGGAATGGTCAACGTGGTTTCCATACGGGTCCTGTCCGAACTGGGCCGCGCAGCGGGCGCACTGTTTAAAAATGTCAAAGCTGCCCGTGGGCAGCTCTGGTCGTTAGGGGTTGTTTTGTTCCAGCCATTTTTCCAGCCAGTGGATGTTATAGTCGCCCGAATGGATATCAGATTCCTGTAACAGTTGGTGGAACAGGGGAACGGTCGTGTCCACACCATCCACGATCAATTCGTTCAGCGCACGATGCAGGCGTGAAATCGCTTCGGCGCGGTCCCGCCCGTGCACGATGAGTTTGGCGATCAAACTGTCGTAATAGGGTGGGATCGAATACCCCGCATAAAGCGCACTGTCCATGCGCACGCCCAATCCACCAGGCGCATGAAACGCCGTGACTTTGCCTGGACAGGGGGCGAAATTCGGCAGGCGTTCTGCATTGATGCGCACCTCAATTGCGTGACCGTTAATTTCCAGATCATCTTGTGTAAATGACATGGGCAGGCCTTCGGCGACACGGATTTGTTCGCGCACCAAATCAACACCGAAAATGGCTTCGGTGACGGGGTGTTCCACCTGCAAACGGGTATTCATTTCGATGAAATAAAATTCGCCGTTTTCGTATAGGAATTCAATCGTACCGGCACCGATATAGTTGATTTTCGCAACCGCATCGGCACAGATTTTCCCGATCTTTGCGCGCTCTTCTGCAGAGATACAGGGGCCTGGGGCCTCTTCGAACACTTTCTGATGGCGGCGCTGCAGCGAACAATCGCGTTCGCCCAAATGTACGGCATTGCCCTTGCCATCGCCGAACACCTGAATTTCAATGTGCCGCGGCGTGGTCAGGTATTTTTCGATATAGACCTCATCATTGCCAAAGGCGGCCTTGCTTTCGCTGCGGGCTGTGCGAAAGGCGGTTTCCATCTCGGCTTCGTTTCGGGCGACTTTCATCCCGCGACCGCCACCACCGGCTGTGGCTTTGATGATCACAGGGTAACCAAAATCGCGGCCGATTTGCTTGGCCTCGTCCAATGTGGCAACGCCGCCGTCAGACCCGGGAACACAAGGCACGCCCAGTGCTTTCATGGTTTCCTTGGCGGTGATTTTATCGCCCATGATGCGGATGTGTTCCGCTGTGGGGCCGATAAATGTCAGGCCGTGATCTTCTACGATTTGGACAAAACGCGCGTTTTCGGACAAAAACCCATACCCGGGGTGAATGGCCTGCGCGCCGGTGATTTCACATGCGGAAATGATCGCGGGCATCGACAGGTAACTGTCTGTTCCGGGGGCGGGGCCAATGCAGACGGATTCGTCGGCCATGCGCACATGCATCGCGTCCGCATCCGCGGTCGAATGCACTGCGACCGAACGGATGCCCATTTCACGACAGGCCCGAATGACGCGTAATGCGATTTCCCCGCGGTTGGCGATTAAGATTTTATCAAACATGGCTGCGCCTTACTCGATGATCACCAAGGGGGCGCCATATTCGACGGCGGCACCGTCTTCGACCAGAATCCGTTTGACGGTTCCGGATTTGGGCGACGGGATTTGGTTCATGGTCTTCATCGCCTCGACGATCAACAATGTGTCGCCCTCTTTGACGGTTGCGCCCACGCTGATAAAGGGGGCCGCACCTGGTTCGGCCTGCATGTAAACAGTGCCAACCATCGGGGATGTGACCGCGCCTGGGTGGCTGGCTGGGTCCTCTTGGGGGGCAGCGGCGGCGGGTGCCGCAGGTGCAGCAGGTGCCGCGACGGGGGCCGCGGCCGCAACTGGCGCGGGGGCGGCGGCCTGTACAACGGTGGTTGCACGGCTGACACGCACATCCAGGCTGTCATCTTCGCCGTATTCGCGGCGCACCTCTAGTTCTGTTAGATCGTTTTCACGCAACAGTTCGGCCAAGGCCTGAATGAATTCTACGTCCTGATCGCGGTTATTTTTTGTCATATTTTCCCTCAAGCACCTGTCGCAGTTATCTGCTGTGTCTGTTTCAGCGCCCCCTATAAGCCAGATTTTTCCAGCTGAAAAGGAGGCGTTTTTGTTACATGGGTAGTTTTGACAGTTTTTTAACCTAGGGAAAAGGAAAATTTAACACATGCAGGTGTCGAAAAAACGGGGCCGGTGCTGAAACC
>BB_Man_B_Liq_inBBDRAFT_1000037_pt1 | contig 20170 bp, 20 predicted proteins | sample BBManParaguerPR_4_FD_10244 | JGI IMG/M metagenome (IMG submission 10244) | reverse complement strand
CGCCAAAAGTGAAAGCCGCCCCCATCTTGGTTGTCGTGATCTTCTTGGGGGCGCATCTTTCATTTTTGTCCAAATACTCCCGCCGGAGGCTTCCGAGCTTTCAATAAACACCACACTATTTTTGGGATAATGGCCGCGCAATTAGTTCTTTCATTATTTCGTTCGTTCCTCCGTATATTCGTTGGACGCGCCCATCGGTCCACATTTCGGCGACTGCGTATTCTTGCATGAAGCCATAGCCACCATGTAGCTGTAGGCAGTCATCTAGGACTTCGCCTTGGGTATCTGTCGTCCAGTATTTGGCCATTGCAGCCTTTTCCACGCTAAGTTTGCCTTGTAGGTGTTCAGTGATGCATTCGTCTAAGAATGCACGGGCAACTTTGGTTTTTGTCAGGACTTCTGCCAATTTAAAGCGCGTGTTTTGGAATTGCATCAATGTTCCGCCAAAGGCTTCGCGTTCGTTGCAGTACGCGATTGTGCGCTCTACCGCTCCCTCCATTGCGCCAACTGCGCCGCAGGCGATAATCAGGCGTTCCTGGGGCAATTGTTGCATTAATTGATAAAACCCGCGGCCCTCTTCTCCGCCCAGGATATTTTCAGGTGCGATTTCGATATTTTCAAAAAAGAGCTCTGACGTATCCGCTGCTTTCAGGCCGATTTTGTCTAGGTTACGGCCACGGGTGAACCCCTCGGCCTGGTCGGTTTCCAAAACCACCAAAGAGACGCCTTTGGACCCTTGGGTCGGGTCGGTTTTGGCGGCCACGATGATCAGGTTTGCATGTTGGCCATTCGTAATAAAGGTCTTTTGACCGTTTAAGCGATAGGAGTTGCCTTCGCGGATGGCGCGGGTTTTGATGGACTGGACGTCTGAACCGGTTGAGGGTTCGGTCATGGCCAATGCGCCCACCAATTCCCCAGAGACCAGTTTGGGCAGCCAGCGTTGTTTTTGATCCTCGGTGCCATACTGCAGCACGTAATGGGCCACGATGCCCGAATGGATGCCATGTCCCCAGCTGGCCAGATTTGCGCGGCTGCCTTCGGTTAAAATTACGGCCTCATGCCCGAAATCACCGCCTGCGCCGCCGAACTCTTCGGGGATTGAGGGACACAGCAGGCCTAGTTCGCCGGCCTGCTGCCAAGTGGATCGATCCATTTCGCCCTGTTTGCGCCACCGATCAAAATGGGGGGACCATTCGTCTGCGATGAATTTTGCGGTCATTTCGCGCAACATCACGTGTTCATCGGTCATCCATTGGGATCGGCTGTCAAACATCTGGGGCTCCTGTTTTAGAATTGATCTGCGGTTAGCGCCATGACGGGGGTGGAACCGGCGGTGATTTTCGCCAAGAGCGCCCCAGTCGCAGGCAGTTGTTTGGCCATATAGTAATGTCCTGTTGTCAGCTTTGTCTTGTTGAACGCTGCGTCATCGGTGCCATTTTCCAGCGCCGTTTTTGCGACCTTGGCCATGCGTGCCCACATGAATCCCAACGCGGTATGTCCAAACAGGTGCATATAGTCATAGGATCCTGCCAAGGCGTCATTTGGGTTTTTTGTGCCTGATTGCATGAAATACATTGTTGCGGCTTGCAGGTCTTTGGACGCCTGTTTCAGGGGGGCCAAGAATGCGGCTTGGAATTCTTCGTCCATCTCTTTGTTTTCGGCAATAAATGATTTGACGATTTCAAAGAAGGCCATGACATGTTTGCCGCCGTCGGTGGCCAATTTGCGGCCGACCAAATCCAGCGCTTGGACGCCATTTGCGCCTTCGTAGATCATGGCGATGCGGGCATCGCGGGCAAATTGTGACATACCCCATTCTTCGATATAGCCGTGGCCGCCATAGACCTGTTGTGCCTGGACAGCCATGTCAAACCCGCGGTCGGTTAGGAACCCTTTGATCACAGGGATCAGCAGGCTGACCAGACCATCTGCCTGGGCATCATTACTGCGGTGATGTTGGTCGATCATTTGTGCAGCCCAGAAAATCAGGGCGCGTGCGCCTTCGATGAAACTTTTCTGATCCATCAAATTGCGCCGGATGTCTGGGTGCACGATCAGGGGATCGGCGGGGCCGTCTGGGTTTTTCGCGCCTGTCACATCACGTCCCTGCAGGCGATCCTTGGCGTAGGCCAGCGCGTTTTGATAGGCGACCTCGGCCTGTGCCAGACCTTGTAGGCCAACGCCAAGACGCGCTTCGTTCATCATGGTGAACATGGCGCGCATGCCTTTGTGTTCTTGGCCCAGCAAATATCCTGTTGCCCCGTCATAGTTCATGACGCAGGTGGCATTGCCATGGATGCCCATCTTTTCTTCGATCTTGCCGACAGACAGGCTGTTGCGTGCGCCCAAGGATCCATCGTCATTGACCAAGAATTTTGGAACGATAAACAGTGAAATCCCTTTCACACCCTCGGGGCCGCCCGGAATTTTGGCCAAAACCAAATGGATGATGTTATCCGACATGTCGTGTTCACCGGCCGAGATAAAGATTTTCTGGCCTGTGATTTTGAATGTGCCATCTGCTTGTGGTTCGGCCTTGGTCCGCATCAATCCCAAATCGGTCCCGCAGTGGGGTTCCGTCAGGTTCATGGTGCCGGTCCAATCACAGCTGACCATCTTGGGCAGATAGGTTTCTTTCTGTTCTTGGGTGCCGTGGGCGTGGATTGCGGAATAGGCGCCATGGGTCAAACCTTGGTACATGCCAAAGGCCATGTTCGACGATGCAAACATTTCACCCACAGCCGTGCCAATCAGATAGGGCAGGCCTTGGCCGCCGAATTCTGGGTCGCAATCGATGCCGGTCCAGCCGCCCTCTTTGACCTGTTCAAAGGCGTCTTTGAACCCGTCAGGGGTGCGCACAACCCCGTTTTCCAGCGTACATCCCTGGGTGTCGCCAATGGCATTTAGGGGGGCCAAAACGTCTGCGGTCAGTTTGCCGCATTCATTCAAAATCGCGGCCAAAAATTCGGGGTCGAGATCCGCATAGCCGGGAATATCGGCGGACTGAATATTCATGACATCGTTTAGGATAAATTGCATATCGCGGACAGGCGCGGTGTAGACAGGCATGGTGTTTCCTATTCGTCTGATGATTTGATTGAAATGTTCTTGGATCGCATAANTTCGTAACCCCATGCGATTTGATCTTGCAAATCTTGGATCACCTGATCCAATTCTTCGCGTTGTGCGATCAATTGCGCCAGGCGTTTTTGGGCCAATTCATAGGTTGTTTTCAGCTGTGTGGCCTGCTGGTCCTGCATGTGATACATTTCCAGCAGCTGTCGAATTTCCTCAAGGGAAAATCCGAATTTTTTGCCGCGCAGGATCAATGTCAAACGTGCGCGATCTTTTTTCGTGAACAGACGTTTTTGCCCCTGACGGATTGGCGCCAAGAGTTCTTTGGATTCATAAAACCGCAATGTGCGGGCGGTTACATCGAATGCCTCGCACATCTGTCGGATTGTCATCAAGTCTTCTGTCATGTTCACCTCTGATCGTTTTGGCGACTCGGATTTGCGATCCGTGCCATTACTGTAACAAAGGTTTACGTTGACGTAAGTAAAACGTTACGTCAATTCTTTTGGCGCAATCAGGCCTTGGGTGTCTTGTCGCAGTTTGCGCAAATCTGCGATTGTTTGGGCCAGTTGTTTTTGCTGTTCCTCTAGTTCAGCCAGTTTTTCGGTGGCCATATCGACAAAAACCTGCATCTGGGTTTGGGTGCCTTCGTTGTCATACATCAACAGCCATTGGCGCAATTCCTCAAGCTGGAACCCGAATTTGCGACCGCGCAGAATCAATGTCATACGGGCACATTCGCGTGCGCCATAGAACCGTGAACGGCCCTGACGTTCGGGTTGCAGCAATTCGATATATTCATAATACCGCAAAGTGCGTGGCGTCACATCGAATTTTGCGCACATTTCTTTGAAACTTAGTCTAAGTTCTTGCATAATGACCTCCGTTCCTGATCCAAGGTTAGGACGAAGTTTCTGCAAGAGCAACCGCAGGGGTTGTCAATTTCGAAAATATTTCGCACACCCTCGGCAAGGAGAGCAGCCATGGCCGCAAAAACGATCGAAACGGCACAACGTTTCATAAACGCGATCCCACATTCGAAAGCATTGGGTATGCAGATCGCATCCGCCAACGAAGGCGAGGTCAAGATGCAAATGCCATATGACGAAAAATTCATAGGCGACCCCGCGACGCGCGTGATTCACGGTGGGGCGGTGTTTGCCCTGCTGGATACCTGTTGCGGGGCGGCTGTGATGACGCATCCATCATCGCAAGGGTCAACTGCGACCATTGATTTGCGGGTGGATTATATGCGTCCGGCCAGCCCCGATCAGGTCATCACAGCGACAGCCACCTGTTATAACATCACGCGCACCGTTGCCTTTGTGCGGGCGGTGGCGACGGATGAGCGCACGGATAAACCTGTTGCGATGGCATCTGGTACATTTGTGAATGGTGGGGGTAAATAATGCGTCAACAACCTGAACCGGTCCAAGTGGTCAAACAACGCCGCGATGCGGCCCTGTCGGCGATTGTGTCGGCGGTGCCCTATATCCAATTTATGGGGATCCAGTTTGAACGCCGCGGCGATGAATTAACTGCGATCATGCCATTTCGTGACGATTTGGTGGGAAACCCGATGCTGCCGGCCCTGCATGGGGGCGCAACGGCTGCCTTTTTGGAAATTACCTCTGTTATTGAACTGACATGGGCCACGGTTTGGCAATCGATTGAAACGGGTGCGGTTGATCCCGATCAAATTCAGCTGGGTCAGAATTTGCAACTGCCCAAAACAATCGATTTTACGGTCGATTATCTGCGATCAGGCCTGCCGCGCGATGCCTATGCGCGGGCGCGGATCAACCGGTCAGGGCGGCGCTATGCCTCGGTTTCGGTTGAGGCATGGCAAGACAATCGCAGCCGGTTATTCGCCCAAGCTTCGGGACATTTTGTTATGCCTGACGTTGTGACGCAGACCCAAGGGTAGCATCACGCAGATGTCCCATATTTCGCACAAACGGTTGTTGTCCATTGCCGTGCCAATTGTTTTGTCCAATGTGACCGTGCCGATTTTGGGGGCGGTCGACACAGGGGTGATTGGCCAATTGGGCGACGCGTCCGCGATTGGGGCCGTTGGTGTGGGCGCCGTGATCATCGGGTCGATTTATTGGATTTTCGGGTTCTTGCGGATGGGCACGACAGGATTGGCCGCGCAGGCGTTTGGTGCGGGCGATATGGGCGAATTATCGGCCCTGTTGCTGCGATCGGTGATCATTGCGATGGTCGGCGGTGTCATCCTGATTGCGGCCCAAGGTGCGATCTTTGACGCGGTCTTTTTCGTGTCGCCCGCATCGCCGGCGGTCGAAACCATGGCGCGTCACTATATGGAAATTCGAATTTATTCGGCCCCTGCCGCCATTGCGGTATATGGGGCAACGGGGTGGTTGATTGCCCAAGAACGCACGCGCGCCGTCTTTGTCATTCAATTTCTGATGAATGGTGTAAATGTCATATTAGACCTGTGGTTTGTGCTGGGATTGGATTTGGGGATTGCAGGCGTTGCCTATGCCACATTGATTGCCGAACTGCTTGGGGCGGGGGTGGCCTTGTTTTTCTGTCGCGCGGCATGGTTAGGGGCAGGGCGGTTGCATACGCTGTGGGACAGTGCACGCTGGAAACACATGGTGTTGGTCAATCGTGACATTTTGCTGCGATCCCTGATGCTGCAGGTGATTTTCGTGTCCTTTCTGTTGATCGGATCCGATTTTGACGACACAACATTGGCCGCGAACCAAGTATTACTGCAGTTTTTGCACATCACGGCCTATGGCATGGATGGGTTTGCATTCGCAGCCGAGAGTTTGGTCGGCCAAGCCCTGGGGCGGCGCAACCGCCAGGCATTAAACGCCAGCGTTCGGGTCGCGGGCCTTTGGGCCTTGGTGCTGGGATGTGGGTTGGCCGTTGCGTTTTGGATCCTTGGGCCGTGGATGATCGCGATCATGACCACCGATCCCGGCGTGCAATCTGTGGCCCGAACCTATTTGGTTTATATGGTATTTTCGCCCATTCTGGGGGTGGTTCCCTGGATGTTGGACGGTGTCTTTATCGGGGCATCCCGCGCCCGCGATATGCGCAATATGATGGCCATCAGTTTGGCCATCTATGGCATATCTGCGCTGGTTTTGGTGCCCATATTGGGCAACCACGGTTTGTGGATGGCTTTGCTGGTGTCCTTTGTGGCGCGTGGGGCCACATTGGCCACGCGCTATCCGTCGTTGATCCGCAGTTTGGATTAAAACAGATCCAGTACCTGTTCGGGTGGCCGCCCAATCGCCGCGCGTGTCCCGTGGATCACAATGGGCCGTTCGATCAGTTTAGGGTGCGCCACCATCGCAGCAATCAGGTGATCAGCCGCGGTATCAGGGCCCAGCCCCAAGTCGCGATACAGCGTTTCCTTGGTTCGCAAAATATCATGCGCAGTACAGCCCAGTGCGGCAATCACCCGCGTCAATTCCGCAGCCGAAGGGGGTGTTTTTTGATAATCAACCACCCGTGGATCAATCCCGCGTTCCTGCAGCAACGACAGGGTCTGGCGCGATTTTGAACACCGCGGGTTGTGCCAAATGACGGTTTCAACAGAACTCATAACCAACGATCCCGATCTGTGCCAACCGCATCGGCGACATTTGCAAACCCATCGCGCGCCAACAGGTCATCCAATCCCTTGGCAATATCCCCGATCAAGGATAACCCGCCATAGACCAGCGCGGTATACAGCTGCACCGCGCTGGCGCCTGCGCGGATTTTGTCATAGGCCTGTTGCGCCGATCCAACGCCACCCACGCCAATAATGGGAATATCCCCGCCCAGCATCTGCGATAGATGGGCCAATACACGGGTTGATTTGTCAAACAAGGGTTGGCCCGCCAAACCGCCCGCCTGATCACGATGGGCCGATTTTAGCCCATCGCGCGACAGGGTGGTGTTGGTGGCAATGATCCCGCTGATCCCCGTTGTACGGGCGACATCCGCGATGTCCTGGATTTCGCCCAGGTCCAAATCAGGTGCGATTTTCAAAAATATGGGGATAGGGCGGTCGAATTCGGCATTTGCGGCCAAAACGCCGGACAATAGGGCGCTTAGCGCCTCTTTGCCCTGCAAATCCCGCAGTTTTTCTGTGTTCGGGCTGGACACATTGACGGTTGCAAAATCCAGATGTGGGCCGCAGTGGCGCAAAACGGTTGCAAAATCGGCGGCGCGGTCGCTGCTGTCTTTGTTTGCGCCCAGGTTTAGCCCGACAATGCCAGAGCCACGGCGTGCAGCCAGACGATGCCCAATCGCCTGCATGCCCTGATTGTTAAACCCAAAGCGATTGATAGAGGCCTGATCCAGGGTCAGGCGAAACAAGCGGGGCCGCGGGTTTCCGGGTTGGGGGCGCGGCGTGGCGGCCCCCACCTCAATAAACCCAAAGCCACTGTTGCCCAAGGCGTCGCAGACTTCGGCATTTTTATCGAACCCTGCGGCCAATCCAACAGGGTTTGGCAGATCAAGCCCCGCCACATGGGTCCGCAAACGGTCCGAGGTCGGGGGGGTCGTTTTGGGGGTCAGCCCCATTTTCAGGGCGCGGATCGCCAGCCCATGGGCCGTTTCCGGATCAAAGGCATATAGCGCCTTGAGGCCAAGGGATTCGATCAATGTCATAGCACATCCTTGGGGAAAATATGCCCCGCGGGGCCTTGGGGCAGGGGATGGTCGGATTTGACATCCTCCAGCGTTAAGGCGCGATACAGGTGCGGGAACAATGCGCCGCCGCGCGATGGTTCCCAAATCAGTTTGTCGCCCAAATCATCGGCATCGCAGATCAGCAAAACCAAATCACCTGCATCTGCGAAATGTTTTTCAGCAGTTTCGCGAACCTGTGCGGCCGTGGAAAAGTGAATGTACCCATCTGCAACATCGATGGGCGCGCCGAATGTTGTGCCATCGGTTTGCAGGCTGTGCCATTCGGCGGGGCGGAAAATTTTGTATATCAGCATAGCAGCGTCATGACAAAGGATCGCGCCGTGGTCAAGTGTCATAGAGGTGTTACGTCACCGTGCAATTCGTTGTGACAAGTGGTGCATTTTCATGTGCTATGGCTGCATCCAACATGAGGAACGAAAACAATGAAAACACTTTTGACGACAGCAACTGTCGCTGCTTTGGCCGCTGGGGCGGCTTGGGCCGATTATTCGTTAACGATTTTGCATACCAATGATTTTCATGCACGTTTTGAACCCATTTCGAAATATGACAGCGGCTGTTCCGCCGACGATAACGCCGAAGGCAAATGTTTCGGTGGATCGGCGCGGTTGGTCAGTGCCGTCAATGCCGCACGCGCGCGGTCAGATAATTCGATTTTGGTTGATGGTGGCGACCAATTTCAGGGCACGCTGTTCTATACCTACTACAAAGGGAAGCTGGCCGCGGAAATGATGAACAAAATGGGCTATGATGCGATGACAGTGGGCAACCACGAATTCGATGACGGCCCCGAAGTTTTGCGTGGTTTCATGGATGCGGTGAATTTCCCCGTTCTGATGTCAAACGCCGATTTCAGCGCCGAGGCGATGTTGGCGGACAAATTGCTGAAATCGACGATCATTGAACGCAATGGCGAAAAACTGGGTCTGATCGGTTTGACACCCCATGACACAGACGAACTGGCCAGCCCTGGTCCAAACGTAATCTTTACCGATCCCGTGGGTGCAGTGCAGGGCGAAGTTGACAAACTGACCGCGGCTGGTGTGAATAAAATTATCGTTTTGTCGCATTCGGGCTATAGCGTTGATAAACGCGTGGCGGCCGAAACAACGGGTGTGGATGTGATTGTGGGCGGGCATTCCAACACATTTTTATCCAACACATCTGATCGGGCCGAGGGGCCATATCCCACCATGGTTGGAAATACTGCAATCGTTTCGGCCTATGCCTATTCCAAGTTTTTGGGCGAATTGAACGTTGTGTTCAACGACGCAGGAGAGATTATTTCGGCCACGGGCGAACCATTGTTGATGGATGCCAGCGTCGAAGAGGACAGCGAAACCGTGGCCCGCATTGCCGAAGCGGCAAAGCCCTTGGAAGAAATTCGCAACCGTGTGGTTGCCGAAACAGCATCCGAAATCGTGGGCGTGCGTGAAGAATGCCGCGCAATGGAATGCGCCATGGGCAATCTGATTGCAGATGCCATGTTGGACCGTGTGCGCGACCAAGGGATCGAAATTGCCATCCAAAACGGTGGCGGTATTCGGGCATCTATTGATGCAGGTCCCGTGACCATGGGTGAAGTTTTGACTGTCTTGCCATTCCAAAACACCTTGGCCACGTTCTATGTCTCGGGGCAAACGGTGGTTGATGCGTTGGAAAATGGTGTGAGTGAAATGGAAGAGGGCGCAGGCCGGTTCCCGCAGGTGTCTGGCATGACCTTTACCGTCGATCCCAAAGCGCCCGCGGGTTCGCGGATTTCTGATGTGATGGTTGGTGGTGCGCCAATTGATTTGGCCAAGACCTATGGCGTGGTGTCCAACAACTACGTCCGCAATGGTGGCGACGGTTATAAGATGTTCCGCGATGCGCAAAATGTGTATGATTTTGGCCCGGATTTGGCGGATGTTACCGCAGAGTATATGGTAAAAACTGGCCCATATAGCCCCTATAAAGATGGGCGGATCACGGTTAAGTAACGTGGTGGGGGCGCTGCCCCCACACCCCCGGGATATTTTAAGACAAAAAATGAAGAGGCCCTAGGGGGCCTTTTTTATGGCGTCGCGATTGACCAAGAGGACAGAGGCGAAGCTGATGTAAAGGAGAAGATACCACGAGCCCATTTTTGACAGAGAAACCAGATCCCAATTTGATTGACCTGCATAGGACCATGTGCGTGTGAGCGTGCCGATGTTTTCGGCAACCCACAGGAAGACGCTGGATAAGAGTGCTGCAATCGGCAGGGGCATCCAGTACCACCCTGTTTCAATACGGAAATAAATGCGGGTGCGCCAAAAGATGACGACGCTGGCTGCAAAGAGTGCAAAGCGTAGGTCCAAGATATAATGGTGGGTGAAGAAATTTATATAGATTAGGAGGCCCAAGCCATAGAGCCAACCGATTGGGGGAAAGGGCGTAAAGGACATATCAAAGACACGGATGGCGCGCGTCATAAAGCTGCCAACGGCGGCATACATGAAGCCTGAAAAGAGAGGGACTTGGTCAATCCGTAGCAGGCTGGGTTCGGGATAGGTCCAGCTGCCCATATTGGTTTTGAACAATTCCATAGCCGTGCCCGTACCATGAAACAGCAATATGACCCACATTTCAGACCATGTTTCGATCCGCAGGGCGATCATCAGGATTTGAAGTGTGAGGGCATAGAGTGTCAGGGCATCGTAGCGGGCCACAGTGGCATCAAGGGGCCAGAATGCTTTGGTCATCAAGATCCCAAGCAAGAGCATGCCGCCAAAGAGTGCAGCCCAGGCCAGTTTTGCGATAAAGAGCGCAAAGGCCGAGATGTGGTGTGGAAAATGGCGGCGCAGGCGGTCGCCCAATAATTTTTCTAAATGTCTTGTGTTCATAATGAAAAGGCCCGCGAAAACGCGGGCCTGATTGGGGGTTATAGGTTTGGATAAATCGGGAAACGTGCGCAGAGCTCTGCCACTTCGGCTTTGACTTTGGCTTCGACTTCGGCGTTGCCGTCCTCGCCATTGGCGGCCAAACCATCGACCACTTCGATAATCCAGCGGCCGATTTGACGGAATTCATCCTGACCAAAGCCACGGGTGGTGCCGGCAGGTGATCCTAGGCGGATGCCAGAGGTGACCGTGGGTTTTTCAGGATCAAAGGGAACGCCGTTTTTGTTGCATGTGATATGCGCGCGGCCCAGTGCCTTCTCGGTCGCGTTGCCTTTGACGCCTTTGGGGCGCAGGTCAACCAGCAGCAGGTGCGTATCTGTGCCGTGGGTCACTGTGTCCAATCCGCCCTTGATCAGTTCGTCGGACAGGGCCTGCGCATTTGCGATGACCTGTTTCATATAATCTTTGAACGATGGCTGCAGTGCCTCGCCAAAGGCCACGGCTTTGGCGGCGATGACATGCATCAATGGGCCACCCTGGATGCCTGGGAAAATCGCCGAGTTGCATTTTTTGGCAATCGCTTCGTCATTGGTCAGGATCATGCCGCCGCGTGGGCCGCGCAGGGTTTTGTGGGTTGTTGTTGTTGCGACATGCGCATGCGGGAAGGGGGAAGGATATTCACCCGCGGCGACCAAGCCCGCAAAGTGTGCCATATCCACCAACAGATAGGCGCCAACGCTGTCCGCGATTTCGCGCATTTTGGCAAAATCGATCTGGCGTGGAATGGCGGATCCGCCGGCGATGATCATTTTGGGTTGATGTTCGGCTGCCATGGCCGCGATTTGGTCGTAATCGATTTGGTTGTCTTGCTGACGTACGCCATATTGAACGGCGTTGAACCATTTGCCGGATTGGTTTGGCGCGGCGCCGTGGGTCAGGTGGCCACCTGCGTCCAGCGACATGCCCAAAATGGTATCACCGGGTTGCAGCAGTGCCTGGAACACGCCCTGATTTGCCTGGCTGCCTGAATTGGGTTGCACATTGGCAAAGCCGCAGTTGAACAGTTTGCAGGCGCGTTCGATGGCCAGGTTTTCGGCGATATCAACATATTGGCAGCCACCGTAATAACGGCGTCCTGGGTATCCTTCGGCGTATTTGTTGGTCATAACGCCGCCCTGCGCCTCCATCACGGCGGCGGATACGATGTTTTCGGATGCGATCAGTTCGATTTCGTCGCGCTGGCGGCCCAATTCTTGGTTCATTGCCGCGGCGATTTCTGGATCGCGTGCCGCAAGTGTTTGTGTGAAAAAATCAGTTGTGGATGCGTTAGACATGCAAAGCTCCGATATGCGAGGGTTGTTTAGGGATTTCCTATCGGAAACTTGGCAGGCTGGAAAGGCCTTATTGCGACAATGTGGTGAAAAGGCGCGGCATCTCTGGTACTTTGGTGAAACTTATGTTTCTTTTGGAAACAAAGCATTTATTTGGGAAACAGCGGATATGACGTTAAAAATTGGATTCGTCGCCAGTGATGCGCCCTTGGCCCAAGAGGCCTGGGCCGATCTGACGGCCCGGTACGGGAACGTCACGGTGAACCAGGCAGATGTGATCGTCGCCCTGGGTGGGGATGGTTTTATGTTGCAAACGTTGCACGCAACCCAAGATATTCCAACGCCCGTTTATGGGATGAACCGCGGGACCGTTGGGTTTTTGATGAACACCTATGCGGTTGATAACCTGCCCGATCGCCTGGTGGGCGCCGAGCGGACGCGGATCAATCCCCTATCGATGATGGCGCAAACGATGGACGGGCAAACCCATCGCGCCATCGCCATAAACGAGGTATCGTTGCTGCGCGCAGGTCCACAGGCCGCAAAATTGCGCATATCGGTCGATGGGCGTGAACGGATGGATGAACTGGTCTCTGACGGCGTATTGCTGGCCACACCTGCGGGGTCAACGGCCTATAATTATTCGGCACACGGTCCCATTTTGCCGATTGGGGCCGATGTGTTGGCCCTGACCGCGCTGAATGCGTTTCGACCGCGGCGCTGGCGTGGGGCATTGCTGCCCAAAACCGCGCGGGTGGTGTTTGACGTGATTGATCCCGATAAACGCCCTGTGATGGCAGATGCCGACAGTCAATCGTTTCGCAATGTGGTCAGTGTTGAAATCAAATCCAACCCGGATATTCAGCACACGTTGCTGTTTGATCCCGGACATGGCCTAGAAGAACGGTTGATCCAAGAACAATTCGTGTAACAAAAGGCCCCCGAATTTGGGGGCCTTTGGGTTTATTTGGCGTAGCCGATGGTTTGTAACGCTTCGCGAATCTCATCCAAAATCGCAGGATCATCGATTGTGGCCGGCATTTTGAATTCTTGGGAATCAGCGATTTTGACCATTGTGGCCCGCAAAATTTTGCCAGAGCGTGTTTTGGGCAAACGATTCACCACAACGGCCAATTTGAATGCTGCAACGGGCCCGATTTGATCGCGCATCATTTTAACGCATTCCTTGACGATGTCGTCATGTGGGCGATTGACGCCGGTCGTCAGGCACAAAAACCCGATAGGCAGCTGTCCCTTTAATTCATCCGCGGCCCCGATCACGGCACATTCGGCAACATCGGGATGGTTGGCCAAAACCTCCTCCATCGCGCCGGTGGACAGGCGGTGGCCCGCGACGTTGATGACGTCATCGGTCCGCGCCATGATGTACAGGTATCCATCCTCATCAATCATGCCTGCGTCGCCGGTTTCATAGTATCCGGGGAAAGTATTCAGGTATGACTTTTTGAACCGCTCTTCGGCATTCCACAGGGTGGGTAATGTGCCGGGGGGCAGGGGCAGTTTGACGGCAATCGCCCCTAATTCGCCAGGCTTCATAGGATTGCCGGCCTCGTCTAACACCTGAATGTCATATCCGGGAATAGCGACCGATGGCGATCCCACTTTGATCGGCAGCTGTTCGATGCCAACGGGGTTTGCCGCGATGGAATATCCGGTTTCCGTTTGCCACCAATGGTCGATGACGGGAACGCCCAGCAGGTTTTGGGCCCAATGGATGGTATCGGGATCGGCGCGTTCACCCGCCAGATATAGTGCGTTTAGGCAGCTGAGATCGTATTTTTGTTTGTATTCGCCTTTGGGATCTTCGCGTTTGATGGCGCGAAATGCCGTGGGGGCGGTGAAAAAACTGCGCACATTATGTTCGCTGATCACGCGCCAGAATGTGCCTGCGTCTGGGGTACCTACGGGTTTGCCTTCGAACACGATGGTCGTGTTGCCGTGGATCAGCGGACCATAGCAGATATAGCTGTGACCCACGACCCAACCCACATCGGATGCGGCCCAGAACACATCGCCGGGATCGACGTTATAGATGTTCTTCATCGTCCAATTCAGGGCAACCAAATGCCCGCCTGTTGGACGCACAACGCCCTTGGGCGCACCAGTGGTGCCCGATGTATAAAGGATATAGGCGGGATGATTGCCCTCAACCGCGACGCAATCAGCGGGTGTGACCCCCTGTTGCACATCGTGCCAGTCATAATCGCGACCGTCGATCAAATCAGCCACAAATTCGGGGCGCTGGAAAATGAACACAGAATCGGGTTTGTGATTGGACAGTTCAATCGCGCCATCAATCAATGGTTTATAGGCAACAACGCGGTTCGGTTCCAACCCGCAGGACGCCGCGAGGATCATTTTTGGTTGGGCATCGTCAATGCGTACGGCCAATTCGTTTGACGCAAATCCGCCAAAAACAACCGAATGGATCGCCCCAATACGGGCACAGGCCAGCATGGCGACCAAAGCTTCGGAAATCATGGGCATGTAAATGATGACACGGTCGCCCTTGGTGATGCCCTTGGCGACCATTGCGCCGGCCAGTTGCGCAACCTGTGCCTGCAATTCGGCATAGGTGGTTTTGGATTGGCGGCCTGTGATGGGGCTGTCATAGATGATGGCGACCTGATCGGCGCGGCCATTTTCAACATGGCGATCCACGGCGTTATAGCAGGTGTTGACCATCCCGTCTGTGAACCATTCATACAAAGGCGCATTATCTGAATTCAACGCCCGGCTTGGAAAGGTGTCCCAATCGATGGCCTGTGCGGCCTCCATCCAGTATCCTTCGGGATCTGCTTGCCAGCGTTTGTAAATGTCATGGTATCCCACGGCCCGTCTCCTCTGTATGCAATCGTATATCGTTTAAGCGCGTTTTTATGGGTCTTGGCAAGAGCCAAACCTGCGCTGCCTTGACGCGGTTAGGGCTAACATATCAGAGTGGTGCTGAATTGCGAAACCGTATTTAGGCGCGATAGTATGACACTTGGTCGCGACCGTTGTCTTTGGCTTGGTACAGGGCACGGTCGGCCCAGATCAACAAATCGCGTTCTGTCGTGCCATGGGTGAAAATCGGCGCGCCATAATCCATCAGGCTGATGCCCACGCTGATTGTAATGCCGCGCGCCGTGCCATCGATGGGAATTTTACGCACCCGATCACACAGGCGTTGTGCCAAATTTTGCGCATCGCGTGCCTTAAGATCGGGCAGGATCACAACGAATTCTTCGCCGCCGATGCGCGCGACCATATCGGATGCGCGCACGGTGGACTGCAATGTGTTGGCCACAGCAACCAACACCTGATCGCCCACGAAATGCCCATGCGCATCGTTGAAATCTTTGAAATGGTCGATGTCGATCATTAACGCGGCAACGCTGGATCCCTTGGACTGGGCTATGGTACACACGTCATCCAGATGCCCCATGGCATACCGGCGGTTGAACAGGCCCGTCAGCGGATCGGTGATTGCCGCACTGAGCCCCAGTTGGTTTGACTGGCGCAGGGCGTCATTTATTTTCTGCGATTGGTGGTGCAAATCAATGCGGGACAGAATTTCGTCCGGGTCGCTGTCCCAATCAAACAGATCATCGGCCCCCATATCCAACAGCGTTGCCGCATTGGTGCGGGTGTCACAATCGGACCAACATAAAATCGCCGCATAGCGGGAATTGGGATGGGCCCGCAGATCCAAAACCAAATTGGTCATCATCGCAGCGCTGTTTTTGTCATAACACAGCACAACCACGGAAATCGGATGCCGCGTCAGTTTCGACCGCAGTTGGTCAAGGCTTTGGTGGACAAAGCGAAACGGACCATCGCGAAACCCGGTTGATTTGAAAAATGCGGGCAGTGTGGTGCCCGAAGTGACCACATGCACAGGGGTTTGGGCGACGAATCCCTGGGCCGGGTCATTGAACCCAATCGCACGGTTCAGGTTGGCGCGACGATCCAATTCGCGCTGCGCCGTATTGCGGCGGATCAGACCGCGCACGCGGGCCAAAAATTCGCTGGGCACTCGGGGGCTGGGCAAAACATCCTGCGCCAGCCGGCCCAAAACGGCACCGGGTTTGCCATCAAACCCGTGATCCAACACAGCCAGACAGGGCAGCTGGGACGTTTTGAAATTTGTGCCAAGGCGATCAATATCGCCGATACGTTGGATCACCACAATGACGCAATCAAACAGGTCAACCGCGCCCGTATAATAGAACGCCTGTTCGCTGACATCGAACAATGCGTCACACAGGCGCTGGGCCAATGTGGTGCGGGTGTCCGTTGCGGATCCGATCAACAGAACTTTGCCTGACACGATTCAATTGCCTTTACATATTGCAAGTTTTTCTAAAATTGACTCAATTGCGTTAACAAATCCTTTCTAAAGGTTACCAACATGATGACAAAAGATACAGCTGAAACTTTCGCCCTAAGGGCGCTGGCCTGGATTATGGGGCAGGATGATCTGGTGGGCCTGTTTTTGGGGTCAACGGGCGCCAGTCTGGATGATTTGAAAAACAACGCCGCAGATCCCGAATTTTTGGGCGCTGTGTTGGATTTTGTGTTGATGGACGACGCGTGGGTGATACAGTTATCCCAAGACATGGGCATCCCTGCCGATCACGTGATGCAAGCACGTGCTGCATTGCCGGGTGGGCAAACCGTGCATTGGACCTAAACCACGGGTTGCACACATTATAACAGGGGACTGGGATGCAGTTACAGGGATTTTTATTCGACAAAGACGGGACGCTGTTTGATTACAACATCGCATGGAACGCATGGGCTATGGATGTGTTGGCCATGCTTGGGGGAAATGACCCTGCTGTCATGGCCCGTCTGGCGGCGGCCATCGAATTCGATCTGGACCAGCAGCGGTTTTTGCCAACCTCGCCCGTGATTGCAGGCACCAGCCAAGAGGCGACAGAACTATTGGCCGCCCAGCTGCCGCATTTAGCATATGACCACATCGACGATATTTTAACCCAAGCCGCCTTTCGCGCACCCCAATCGCAGGTGGTGCCGCTGGTTGAATTGATGGCGCAATTGCGGGCCGCGGGGCTGAAAACCGGTGTGGTTACAAATGACACCGAACAGGGCGCGCAAGTGCATTTGGCCCAGGTGGGCGCGGTGGATAGTTTCGATTTTATCGCCGGCTTTAACAGTGGTTTTGGCGCGAAACCGGACCCCGGCCCACTTTTGGCCTTTGCCAAACATGTGGGGTTGGAGCCGGCACAGGTCGCCATGGTGGGCGACAGTTTGCATGACCTGATCGCAGGGCGTCGCGCAGGGATGTATTGCATCGGTGTTTTGACCGGCATGGCCACGCGCGATGATTTGTCTGGACATGCGGATGTCGTATTGAATCACATCGGTGAAATTCCGCAATATTTTCAAATTTCCTGATCGCGCTTGCGAAAACCGACAGGATCCGTCGGAAATCGACAGGATTGCGCTGTCATCAGCTGATTTTTTGGCTCTGTACAGACAGATTGTGCAAACCAAAGGAGATCGCAGATGACCCANGCCACATCCAAACGCCGCCGAGGCGGCGGGCGCGCAGGTAACACATCCCGTCGGGGTGGGGGAGCAATCCAGCAGATGCCATGGCATTTGCCCGTCAACCGCGATCGTCCTATCGAACCGCTAACCCCCGAAGGCGTACAGGCGGTCCACAATGCCGCGATGGATATTTTGGAAAATATCGGGATCGAATTCCTAAACCACGAAGCGCGCGATATCATGAAACAAGCGGGCTGCACGGTGGATGGTGAAAACGTGCGCATGGGCCGTGATTTCGTCATGGAAATGGTCGCCAAGGCGCCATCACAATTTGACATCACCCCCCGAAACCCCGATCGCAAAATCACCATTGGTGGCAATCATATCCTGTTTGGAAACGTATCGTCCCCGCCCAATTACTGGGACATGGAAACCGGCCGCAAGGTGCCTGGAACGCGCGAAATGTGTGCCAATTTCCTTAAGCTTAGCCAATATTTCAACTGTATCCATTTTGTTGGGGGCTATCCGGTGGAACCGGTCGATGTGCATGCCAGTGTGCGACATTTGGATGTGCTCTATGATAAATTGACCCTGACGGACAAGGTCCCCCATGCCTACAGTCTGGGCACCGAACGCGTCGAAGATGTGATGGAAATGGTCCGGATCGCCGGCGGTTTCAGCCACGAAGAATTCGACGCGGGCCCCAAGATGTACACAAACATCAATTCAACGTCGCCGTTGAAACACGACATTCCCATGTTGGATGGTTGGATGCGGCTTGCGCGGCGCAATCAGGGTTTGATTGTGACCCCCTTTACATTGGCGGGGGCCATGGCGCCGGTAACTATGGCGGGGGCCGTTGCGCAGTCCCTGGCAGAAGGGCTAAGTGCGGTTGCCTTGGCCCAGTGGATAAATCCGGGGGTGGCCTGTGCCATCGGCACCTTTACATCGAATGTTGATATGAAATCGGGTGCCCCGGCCTTTGGCACACCGGAATATATGCGCGCGACGCAGATGACCGGTCAATTGGCGCGATTCTATGATTTGCCCATGCGCTCATCCGGGGTATGTGCCGCGAATGTGCCAGATGGTCAGGCGATGTGGGAAACATCAAACAGCCTGTGGGCATCGGTGCAATCGGGCACAAATATGGTCTATCATGCGGCCGGCTGGCTAGAAGGTGGATTGATCGCAAGTCCCGAAAAATTCATTATGGACTGCGAGGTTTTGCAACAAATTCAACGCTATATGGATCCGCAGCTGTGGGCCACCACACCCGATGATTTGGCTGTTGAAACGATTGCTGAGGTGGGGCCAAATGGCCATTTCTTTGGCACGCAGCACACGCAGGACCGCTATACCACCGCGTTTTACCAGCCGTTTTTATCGGATTGGAGAAATTACGAGGCATGGGAGGTTGCAGGCGCCGTTTGGACACCAGAACGCGCGCACGGTCTGTACAAACAGATTATCGAAGAATTCGAAGCCCCCGAAATGGATGTGGCCATCCAACAAGAATTGGCAGAATTCGTCGAACGCCGCAAAGCCGAAGGCGGTGCACCAACTGATTTTTAATGTAAAATCAGAACTGCGATTTACAGCTTGGTAAGGTTTTCCTGTCATCATATAGGCAGGAGGACCAGAATGCTGGGCGTTGTAAACAAAGCAATCGAACATTTTATCCGCGCAACCTATGGCGATCGGGTCTGGCGCGATGCGGCCCAACATGCGCAGGTGTCGGTCGGCGGCGCAGGGGGCGATATCGAACCCATGCTGATGTACAGCGATGAAATGACCTATCAATTGATTGATGGGCTGATCCAGTCGACAGGCAAGCCCCGTCAGGATGTGCTGGACGATTTGGGCACATTTTTGGTCACACCGCCCCATGGCAGAATGGTCCGCCGACTGTTGCGGTTTGGCGGGGCCACGTTTGACGAATTTTTGATTTCCATGGGGGATCTGAATGACCGCGTGGCGCTGGCATTGCCCGATTTGGATTTGCCCGCAATTACGGTCAATCTATGTGCGACTGATCGCGCGGTGATTACCGTTGAAAACCGCATCCATGGGTTTGCCAATGTTTTGCAAGGATTGTTGCGCGCCATGGCAGATGACTATGGGACCCTGGTTTTCATCGATATCGGGGATTGCAATGATAACACGTCAGAAATCGTTGTGATTTTAATTGAACAGAATTTTGCAAAAGGAGCTGAATTCAATTTAGCAGGTTAAGGGTAGTGCATGAGTGACGTTTTATCAAAGTTTTGTCCGTTCTTTATTCAGGTTGATCGCACAGGTCAGATCATAAACCTTGGTCCCAGCATGGCCAAGGTTTTGGGCGTTATTGGCGCAAACATTCCCGCAGATACAAATTTTCTGGACCTGTTTCAAATAACGCGGCCGGCAAATGTCAAATCCATCAGCAGCTTGGCCCAAGGTGATGGTATAAAACTGTCTCTATATTTGCGCGCACATCCCGATATCCGGATGAAAGCGGCAGTCAGCCATGATCCGCAAACAGATATGGTGTTCCTCAGCCCGTCCTTTGGTATTGGTGTTCAGGCCGCGATAGGGCGGTTCGGGTTAACCATGACGGATTTTGCGACAACGGATATGGTGCCCGAGCTGCTATATTTGATTGAGGCAAATCAGGCCGCCATGCAGGCATCCAAGCGCCTGACACTGCGCCTGCAAGGC
>BB_Man_B_Liq_inBBDRAFT_1000036_pt1 | contig 20175 bp, 17 predicted proteins | sample BBManParaguerPR_4_FD_10244 | JGI IMG/M metagenome (IMG submission 10244) | reverse complement strand
GGGTGGAAGTTTTATTCGGTTTTTCTGCTGAGCTTAATATTTGGAAACCTCTTCACCCTTTGGGTACACCGAAACGATAGTTATTACTCTGCAGTTGGCGCTTCGGGAGCTGTCTCTGGTATAGTCTATTCTTCAATATTACTATATCCCGGAATGCAGCTTATGATTATGCCCATACCACTCCCTATTCCAGCACCACTCTTTGGTTTTGGGTTTTTGATGTATTCTGTCTACGGAATGTACAAAAACAATGATGGGATAGGACACGCAGCACATTTCGGAGGTGCCATAGGAGGCTTTTTATTTACCGCTTTGTTAAGGCCTGGAACATTATTCTCAAATCCATTGTTACTTGCAGCATTGTTGGTGCCTCTGTTATTGTTTTTCTGGGTGTTAAATAGAAAAAATTAAATGAATAGTTTAAGCATTTTTAGCGCATTGAAAGCTTCGTTTAAAGGAGAACTCTTAGACGATGAACTCTATCGTGCGATCTATGCCACCGATGCATCGGTGTATCAAATGACTCCTATGGGAGTTGCTTTTCCTAAAGATGAAGAAGACTTAAAGCTCATTGTGCGTTGGGCGAAAGATAATCAAGTGCCGTTAATTCCTAGAGCAGCAGGTACCTCTTTGGCTGGCCAATGTGTTGGTGAGGGTGTTGTGGTAGATACCTCCAAACACATGAATCAGATTTTATCTTTTGATGAAAAGAATAAGACGATCCGCGTTCAGCCTGGAGTCATCCGCGACGAGTTGAATGCTTATCTAAAGCCCTTTGGGTTATTCTTTGGCCCGAACACCTCTACGGCGAATCGGTGCACTATCGGGGGAATGGTTGGAAATAATAGTTCTGGAACAACCTCAATTCGTTACGGCGTAACACGTGATAAGGTGTTACGCGTCAGAACCGTACTTTCAGATGCAACGATCCATGAATTTGGGAGGACAGCATCGTCTACTGATCAAAGTGAATTTGGTCAACATATAGAAGAAGGATTGAAGTCGTTACTTGCTCCAGAGGAAGTCGGTGAAGAAATCAGATCAAATTTTCCGAAACCAGAGATTCATAGAAGAAATACTGGTTATGCCATCGACTTGCTTAAAGCGCGTTTAGATGCAAGTTCTGGACAGCATTTAGACATTACGCCACTGCTTTGTGGAAGTGAAGGGACCTTGGCTTTCACTACCGAAATAGAGGTTGCGCTTGATCACTTACCCCCGGAATATGGGGCGATGGTGGTCACTCACTACCATACTTTGGAAGCGTGTTTGTCAGATGTAGCAATAGTGATGGAACACGAGCTATACACCTGCGAAATGATGGACAAGGTGATTTTAGATTGCACGAAGGGAAATAAGTTGTACGCTGAAACGCGTTCTTTCGTTGAGAATGACCCTGAAGCCTTACTTATGCTTGAGGTTAGAGCTCATTCAGAAGAAGCTCTTGAAGAAAAAACAAATGCTTTACTTCTCCATATTGAAAAGCACTCCGAAAGCTATGCAGCTCCTATTCTACAGGGAGAGGATATTAACAAGGCTCATGAGTTGAGAAAAGCAGGACTAGGGCTTTTAGGAAATATGATTGGTGATAAAAAGGCGGTAGCCTGTATAGAAGATACCGCCGTGGCATTAAATGATTTGAAGCCTTTCATTATGGAGTTTTCAACCCTTATGAAAGGGTATGATCAAAAGGCAGTTTATTATGCCCATGCAGGGGCCGGAGAATTACATCTTAGACCCATTTTGAATTTAAAGAAGAGCGAAGATGTTGCTTTATTTCGGGCGATCACCACGGATGTAATGCGCTTGACTAAGAAATATAAAGGAAGTTTCAGTGGGGAGCACGGGGACGGTATTGTTCGAGCGGAGTTTCTGCCTGAACTCGTAGGTGAAAAGAATTATACACTTTTCAAAGAAATCAAGAAACTGTTCGATCCTAATGGAATCTTTAATCCTGGTAAAATAGTCAATTCGTATCCTATGGATCGCAACTTGCGCTATGAGCCTGAGCGCAAAGAACCTAAAATCAGCACCTTCCTAGACTTTTCTGATACTCAAGGATACCTGCGTGCGGTCGAACAGTGCAATGGTAGTGGGGATTGTAGAAAGACAGCATCAGCAAAAGGAGGAATGTGTCCGAGTTATCATGCAAGTTTAGATGAAAAGGATACAACGCGTGCACGTGCGAATGCCTTACGCATGTTCATGACCCAACAAAGTGAAAGTGAAGCCTTTAATCAAAAAGAAGTTGTTGACGCATTAGACTTGTGTTTGAGTTGTAAAGCTTGCGCGAGCGAGTGTCCTTCAAATGTAGACATGTCTACACTAAAGGCCGAGTACCTCTTTCAATTCCAAGAGCAGAATGGCTACTCCATTAGAAGCCGATTTTTTGCCTACAGCACTCAATTAAATCGTTTGGCAGCCTTCACCCCAACGCTGTCTAATGCCCTTTTAAAAGGTCCGGTAGGTTTGTTGTTAAAGAAGGCACTCGGAATTGCAAAAAAACGATCCCTACCTAAAGTACACGCTTTCAACTATCACTCTTATTATGCTTCTTTAAAGAAACCCAATGTAGTTCAACAAGAAATTGTACTCTATATTGATGAGTTTACCCGTTATTTAGACACTTCTTTACTTAAGGCTTCTATAGATGTGTTGAACAGCTTAGGGTATGGGTTGCATCTTGTTTATGCCGAAAGTGGGCGCTCCTTCTTGTCTAAAGGATTTTTAAAACAAGCCAAAGTATGCGCAAATAATAGTCTTTCTGTCTTTAAACCTTATCTAGAGCGTGAGTTGCCTATTGTGGGATTAGAGCCTTCCGGGATACTTAGTTTTCGAGACGAATACCCACGTTTACTATCTGATCCCTTAGTAGAGACCTTAAAAAAGCGCAGTTTTCTTATCGAAGAGTTTCTATTAAACGAATTGAAATCGGAAAAAATTAGTCTGAATCGTTTCACTGACCGCAATCGGAAAGTAAAGGTTCACGTACATTGCCATCAGAAAGCCCATTCCAACCAAAAGATCACCTTTGATCTTCTAAATGCCTTTCCGTTTTATGAGGTCACCTTAATGGCTACGGGTTGTTGTGGAATGGCGGGCTCTTTTGGCTACGAAAAAGAGCACTATGATCTTTCTATGAAAATAGGAGGTTTGAAATTATTTAAGGCGGTGAACTCTGCTGAAGAAGAAACCTTGATTGTTGCCAACGGAACGAGTTGCAGGCATCAAATAAAAGACGGAACTCAGAAAAAAGCATTGCATCCTATTGAGGTGTTGGCAACGGCCTTAAAGACCTAATCGTCGTCTCTTGAGTCATCTACAATTTCAATATTTCTTAGCCCTTCTTCTTTTTTAGTAATCGAGGCGATGAGTTCATCCAGGTCCATTTCTTTTAGGTCTTCGTCCACAAAGAAAGGAGAGAGTTTGTCATGATTATAGTTATAGATCCTCCAGCGTTTAAGGCTGTACTCAAGTGCGGTTAAATTTTCTACCCAGTCTCCAGAATTGAGATAGGTTGTTCTTCCTTTGTTGTTTTGGTAAACCTCCTTTTTTGGTTGATGGATGTGTCCACATATCACATAATCATATTCATTATCTATCGCTAATTCAGCGGCAACCTTTTCGAAGCTCTGTATGTACTTTACGGCACCTTTTACGCTGTTTTTTATGCGTTTTGATAAGGAATACTTTTCACGGCCCATCTTAAGTAAGATCCAGTTGACGAAACGATTGATAAGAATGAGTAGATCGTATCCCCATCCGCCAAGTTTTGCAAGCCATTTGGCATTTTGAATAGAAATATCGAATACATCACCGTGAAAGATCCAGGCCTTCTCATTACCCAGTTCTAGGACCAACTTATCTACCAATTTGAAACGTCCCATAGAATGTCCCGAAAACTTTCTAAGCATCTCATCGTGATTACCAGTAATGTAATAGACATCGGTACCCTTTGAAGCCATACCGATAATTTTCTTTAATACTTTGAGGTGAGAGGAAGGAAAAAATCGCTTGCGAAACTGCCAAATATCGATAATATCACCATTTAGAATAAGCTTTTTGGGCTCAATGCTATTGAGATAGGTGAGGAGTTCATCTGCATGACATCCATAGGTTCCTAAGTGAACGTCAGAGATGACAGAAATATCTATTTTTCTTTTTTTCAATACGATATGATTGCAAAATCGAAATTACTGAAGTGTACATCACACAAAACTTAATTAATCATGAAGGCTGTGATAATAAATCGTTAACAAGGCTTTCTAGAAAAAGTGCGCTATTTTAGCTTGCTCAACCTTATTCGTATTCCATGGCCTCAAATAGTTTTGGGAACTTATTTCGGCTCACAACCTTCGGTGAATCGCACGGACCAGCGCTCGGAGGTATAATCGACGGATGCCCTGCGGGAGTTCGTATCGATGAATCAATGGTGCAAAAAGACCTCGAAAGGCGTAGGCCAGGTCAATCTAAAATAACTACACAACGAAAAGAACCTGATGCAGTAGTTTTCCACTCAGGAATTTTCGAAGGCGTAACAACCGGAACGCCCATCGGTTTCACTATTCAGAATACCAATCAAAAATCAAAGGACTATTCGCACATACAAAACTCGTATAGACCCTCTCATGCCGATTTTGTTTACGATAAGAAATATGGCTTTAGAGATTATAGAGGAGGAGGTCGCTCATCTGCGCGAGAAACGGTATCTAGAGTGGTGGCCGGTGCAATTGCTAAACAATACATAAGCCCCATAGCCATTAAAGCATTTGTCATCCAAGTGGGCTCTTTAAAGTTAGAACAGCCCTATCAAGAGTTAGAACTTGAGCGTGCTGAAGAAAATGTAGTTCGCTGTCCGGATCCAGGAATGGCTGAGAAAATGATCTCCTATATCAGTGAGGTTAAGAAGAAAGGCGATACTGTAGGCGGTGTGATACGATGTGTTATTCAAAATGTGCCGGTTGGATTGGGTGAGCCCGTATTTGAAAAGTTACATGCCAATCTAGGGGCGGCTATGCTTTCTATAAATGCAGTAAAAGGCTTTGCTTATGGAAGTGGATTTGAGGGGGCTGCTATGCTTGGAAGTGATCACAATGACTATTTCAACGAGGATGGTACCACAAAAACGAATTTCAGTGGAGGAATTCAGGGAGGCATCTCAAACGGCATGGATATTTATTTTGACGTAGCTTTCAAGCCGGTGGCAACTCTATTACAATCCTACGAATCACTCACCAATGAGGGTAAGATTGAAACCAACCATGGCAAGGGTCGTCACGATCCATGTGTGGTTCCGAGAGCCGTGCCTATAGTAGAAGCTATGGCCGCATTGGTGCTCGCAGATCACATTATGATGGCAAAAACCTCTAAAATTTAATAGCTATGGCATTGCATTGGAAAATCGTGATTGGAATGGTAGCCGGAGTCATCTTTGGCTTTGTAATGACCTTCTTCGATTGGGGTTCATCTTTCGTTTCAGATTGGGTCCTTCCCATTGGAACCATATTTGTGCGTCTGTTGAAACTGATTGCAGTACCGCTAATCCTAGCCTCTCTGATTAAAGGGATTTCAGATTTAAAGGACATTGCCAAGTTTAAGGATATGGGGCTTCGCACCTTTGGACTCTACATGATGACCACCGTTGTCGCTATTTTTATCGGTCTTGGATTGGTAAATACCTTTAATCCTGGTAATGGAATTAGTGAAGAAACAATCTCGAGCTTAACAGATACCTACGCTTCAGACAGTGGGGTTACCTCAAAGATTGCCACAGCTAGCGCTCAAAAAGAAGCCGGACCACTTCAGTTTGTAGTCGACATGGTACCCGATAATTTATTTGCAGCGCTTTCGAACAATGGCTTAATGCTTCAGGTTATCTTTTTTGCCATTTTTTTCGCCATCTCAATGCTCTTAATTGGAGAGAAGAAGGCGAAACCGATAAAGCAGCTTTTTGATACACTGAATGATGTGATACTAAAGATGGTCGATTTGATCATGCTCTTTGCTCCCTATGCGGTGTTTGCATTATTATCAAGCGTAGTAGTTTCTAGTAACAATCCTGAGCTACTTGTGGCCTTAATGAAGTATTCATTCTTACTCGTCTTCGGGCTATTCGTAATGATCTTATTCTACATGGTATTGGTCAAGTTCGTTGTGAAAAAAAATCCTTTCTGGTTTATCAAACAAATGAGTCCAGCGCAATTGTTGGCTTTTTCAACCTCCTCTAGTGCTGCAACCCTTCCGGTAACCATGGAACGTCTTGAAGAGCACGTAGGTGTAGATCAGGAGGTGAGCAGTTTTGTCTTACCTGTGGGTGCTACAATCAATATGGATGGAACCAGTGTGTATCAGGCTATCGCAGCAGTTTTTATTTCACAAGCACTTGGCTTTGATTTAACTTTAGGCAACCAATTAACGATTATATTGACCGCCTTATTGGCTTCCATTGGAGCAGCTGCAGTGCCGGGAGCGGGTATGGTCATGTTAGTTATCGTTTTAGAATCCATTGGCTTTCCGTCAGAAAAGTTAGCGATCGGACTGGCTTTGATTTTTGCTGTTGATAGGCCATTAGATATGTGCAGAACAGTGGTAAATGTGACGGGTGATGCAACCGTAGCCTCTATTGTAGCTAAAAAGCTGAATAAGTTACATGATCCTAAACCTAAAAATTGGGACGATCATTTAGACGCAATTAAAAAGTAACACGCTCTATTTTATGTACATCTGTTTTTTAATGTATCCATGGGAAAGCATTAACCCTGAACGAGATACCACCCTTACTTTTATTCACGAGTGTGTTTCAAGAGGACACAAAGTTGCGATTTGTACACCCGGAAACTTGACCATTCGAGATCGTGTTACATCTGCTTTTTGTCAGGTGATAAAAAGTCCTGATAAGGTTCCGGCAAGCATCAAAACCTTTTACAAGGGGTGTTCTTTCAGACACCAAATGCTTCCTCTAGCCGGATTTGATTGCATCTTTATGCGGGCAAATCCACCCATGGATCCGTTGATGCTCAATTTCTTAGATAGTGTTAAGGACGATGTATTCATCCTTAACTCTATTGAAGGTTTAAGAGAGGCGAACAACAAGTTGTATACAGCAGCCTTTGGTAATATTCATGAAGATGTGATACCCAATACGCACGTTTCTAAAAACAAGGACTATCTCGTGCGTCAAATAGAAGAGTCAAAATCAGATAAAATGATTTTGAAGCCACTCAATGGTTACGGGGGCTCAGGGGTTATACTCATTGAAAAGTCAGCGATGAAAAATATCAATTCACTCCTTGACTTTTACCTGACCAATTCAGACGGCTCTTCAAACTATGTGATATTGCAAGAATACGTTGAAGGAGCTGAGAAAGGAGATATCCGAATCTTACTCCTTAATGGAGAGCCTATAGGTGCGGTCCGTCGTGTTCCAGATGCTAAAGACCACCGTTCAAATCTTTCTGTAGGAGGAACGTATGAAAAGCACAGTTTGACCAAACACGAGTTGACTATTTGTAAGAAGATTGGTCCTAAACTCGTTAAAGACGGGTTATACTTTGTAGGGATAGACGTTATCAATGGTAAGCTTATTGAAGTGAATGTGATGTCTCCTGGTGGAGTAGTGCCGGTGAATAAAATGAACAAGACAAAGGTTCAAAGAAAGGTGATCGATTTTATTGAGGAGAAAGTAGATGATATGCTCTTTAAGATCAATAGACGCTCAAAATTGCGCTCTGAGGTTCAAGATTCATAGAGAAGTACTATGCAACAAGAACTATCTCTAGAAGAGATTTGTGCGTTGATCGCAAAGAGAATACCGTTTGAGGCTATAGACTCAGAGCACTGTTTTCACCTTAAAATTTCCTCCTACGAACCCATAATAGGGGCTGCCATACATGACGGACACCACTTTCCGCATCATCTTCAGCAGAATTGCGTGCTTTCAGAGCAAGAGCGTTGGTACGAGGAAGATCCTTGTACAGCACGTTTTTTAGGAGATATACCCATTTTGTTTAAGGGCTTAGACAGCAGGTATTATTACGATCTGAATCGAACAGAATCAGAGGCAGTTTATGAAACCGCCTGGGGAAAAACTATTTGGAGTCGTCCGCTTACTGCCAAAGAGCGAGAAGAGGCTTTAAAACGGTATAGAAGATGTTATCAGGTAATAGATTGCCTTGTAAAGTCCCTTGTCAACTATTTCTCTGAACAACCTATACTGGTTTTCGATATTCATAGCTATAATTTTAAAAGATGGGATAGAGCTGTTCCTGAAATTAATATTGGAACAAGTCAAATCGACATGCAGAAATGGAGCGGCGTAATGAATACTTATCTCAAGACACTCACCAGAGTATTTGATACCTACTGGGTGGCTGAAAACGATACATTTTATGGTAAAGGGGCGTTCTTGAAACACCTCTCTACGCACTATAAAAATGTACTAGTATTTGCCACTGAATTTAAAAAGTTTTATTGCGATGAGCTTACAGGTGAATTGTATGAGAACGCTATTCAAGACACCACCACTAAGATGCAAATGGTAGTTGATCAAATGCGTGCTAATTGAGCTTATGAAGGTAGCATTTGAGAAACTTCAGGAGATTGACTCGAGCTTGCATAAACTTCTCGGAAAAGTAGAATTGTTGCTCTACATAAATCCAATCAATACTGAGAAGGTCAAACAGCAGTTCTTTAAAAGCAAGTTTATCGAGTCTCCGCAATTTAGATACCCCAAATGCCCACTTAATATTGAGCGCATTCGGAAGGAACTCTTCAAATTAAAAATCCAAAAAATTGAAGAACAAGGTGTTGCAGACTTTTATCAGGAGGTTAGATGGTATTTTAGTGGTGTTTTGGATTGCCTCCAACATGTAGGGAAAGAACCTCTCTTTTTGCGATCAAGTTTGAAAACTTTTGGAGCGCCAACACAGAAGGAATTAGAGTGGGCTTCAATTATAGTGAACGCAGCTCCGAATTTTAACGACCAAACTCCCGCAATCAAAAATTTCTCAGCGGAAGAAGCAGTGCAATTCATGAAAGAGTTTGTATCAAATTACGGATTCGAGGTCACTGTAAAAGCGGTGACACACATGAGTTCTAAGGCTATGGTGAGTAATAGCCAAAAAGCCGTATTGATCAAGAAGGGAGAACGTTTTTCGGCTCAAGAACTTAAGTCGTTGGCTCATCACGAAATCGGGGTACATCTCGTGACCACCTTCAATGCAGAAAAGCAGCAATTAAAAATCTTTTCTTTGGGATTTCCGTTTAACGTACAAACTCAAGAGGGACTCGCCGTATTATCTGAATATTATTGTGGAGCTCTAGACTATGACCGCTTATTTGAGTTAGCCTTAAGAGTGATTACGGCCGATTATGTGGTGAAAGGAGTGACCTTTGTAGAAGCCTTTGACGCCCTTACCAAAACATTTGGGCTTTCTAATGATAGAGCCTTTAATATGGTCACACGCCTTTATCGTGGAGGTGGTTTTACAAAAGATCGATTGTATTTACCCGGATTTGTGGAGCTCTACCAACAGCGTAACGCTTTAGACAAAGACCTACTTTTTTCGGGAAAGACCTCCTCAGAATACGCAGCGCTTGTACAGAACCTAAAATCAAACGGCCTCTTTTCGTCGCTTGAATACATGAGTCATTCCTTTGATCGTCAAGAGCCTGTAGATCAACGACTAGATCATCTAATCGAGCTTCTGAAATAAGCGATAATCTTATATCCGATATCGAGAAAAGAGTAAGGAAGTAGATTGAAAATAAAGTTCCACCACGGTTTGGGCTGAAGTTTTATACAGATCCTGTGTAAGGCTTCAGAACGTATATACCATCCTTCTTTAGGCACAACCAGAATCACCGTTTTATCGGCCAGAATAGGGTTTACACCTCTAGATTTCATCCAATCAATCGCTAATTCAGATGTTGATGAGGCGTAGTTAAAGTAGTGTTTTGGATCTCGCTTGGCCACCCATTCTATAGAGCCCGAGCAAAAAGCACATGTTGAGTCGTAGATGATAGTAGGGGCATCCATTACGTTTTTTCTAGCTTCGACAAATGAACCTTTGTTGTGAACATACCATAATTGACTGTCGCAATTTCCTTCTCAATAGCATCTATCGTTCCAGTTGATTTGCTCTCCTCTAATCGAACACGATCCCCAATTTTAAAACTCTTAATATTCGGCTTGGCTTTTTTCGTTTTATCGGTCTTGGGCTTTGACTGTTTGGGCAGCTCTTTGATTTCTTGCTTTAGAGACCGCTCTTGAACCTTTTTAGTCTTTCGTTCGGCTTTAACTTCTGTAGCGTTTTTCTTCTTTCGCTTACTGTTCTCAGTCTCTACCAAATGTAAGACCCCACTGATCAGAGTCCGCTTCTTTTGATCTACAAAATAGCGTTCCGATAGCTCATCAAGCTTTTGACCAAGCTGAATCATTCGCTGGTGGTAATCGTATAATTGTTGGTAACTTCTCAATTTGTCGTCGAGTTTTTCATTGAGTTTCTCGAGTCGCTCTGCCTCTTTTTTGGCGCGTTGGGCCTGCTCGTCTAAGGCTGATTCAGTCTTAGTCATCTTTGAGCGCTCTTTCTGAAGCTTTGCTATGGTTTGATCAAATCGAACCTTTCCGCGTTCAATCTTTTTCTTTGCTCGATTCAAAAAGCGGTAGGGGATACCGTTCTTTTCAGCAACCTCAAATGTAAATGAGCTACCTGCCTCACCTAAAACCAATTGATAAATGGGCTCAAGGCTCTTATTATCGAATAACATATTCGCATTAGTAGCATGCTCTAGCTCGTTTGCCAATAATTTAAGATTCGAATAATGCGTAGTAATTACGCCGAAGGATTTGCGCTCATAAAATTCTTCTAAAAACGCCTCAGCAAGAGCTCCGCCAAGTTCTGGATCAGAACCTGTACCAAATTCATCAATCAAAAACAGGGTAGACTCGTCGCATTTCTGCAAAAACTGTCGCATATTTTTGAGTCTAAAGCTATAGGTGCTAAGGTGGTTTTCAATAGACTGATTATCGCCTATATCGGTCATAAAATTTTCAAACAAGCATACTGTACTGCTTCTGTGAACAGGTATTAGTATCCCAGCTTGAATCATGAGCTGAAGGAGTCCAACGGTTTTAAGCGTAATACTCTTACCCCCCGCATTTGGTCCAGAAATAACAATAATTCTATTTTCAGGATGAAGCTCAATGGTTTGAGGTTTTGTCACTCTGTTTTCTTTACGATTCTGGATAAGAAGCAATGGATGATAAGCATCCTTTAAAAACAAGTGTTGCGATGAGTTCACCTCAGGCATAATCCCATTGATCTTTTGAGCGTACCTCGCTTTTGCTGCAATAATATCAATCTGAATAAGATAACGTGTGTATAGCTCTAGATCTCTGCGAAATGGACGTATAAATGATGTGAGAAGCAATAAGATCCTTCTAATTTCTTGACCTTCTTCGTAGAGTAAATCGGCCAATGCACGAGAGTGCTGTTGGGTAGATTCAGGAACGATATAAACAATAGATCCTGTTTTAGATGACCCTAGAAGACTTCCTTTGACCTTTCTACGGTACATGGCTTTCACCGCCAAAACCCGTTGATTTTCAATCACTGATTCTCTGATGTCATCCAGGTAGTCCAATTTGGTGTAATGACTTAATGAGGCACCAAAACTTTGGTTGATTTTTGCGCGCACCTCATTAATCGAGCGCCTTAAGTCGTTTAATACAGGAGAGGCATTCGATTTGATAACCCCAAAACGATCTATTACCTCACCAATTTGTTTTTTGATCTCCGCCTCATACACTAGGGAATCAAGCCTAGAAGCTAGGGTAGGATAGTAGGTGTTGAATTTCTTAAAGAACTTGTAATGCGCTTCAAAAAGCGTGCAAACTTGTGCGATGCGCTGAAGCCCTTCAGGCTCAATAGCTGTATTCTCAATTCTCAATAATCCGAGTTCTTCGCTAATGCTGTCAAACCCGTGGTTTGGAATACGGTTTTCATTCTCAAAACTCGAGAGATATTCTGAAGTATAGCGTAGTGTTCGCATTACCTCATCTTCTGAAAAGTAAATGGGTAGTGCAACTGCATCTTCTTTTGCCTTCTCATTGGTGCATAGAAGGGCTATTTGATTGCAAACAGCATCAAACTCAAGATCTACAAGGGCCTTTTTAAAAACTGCATTCATTCTTAGGAGCACAAAGATACAGGCTTTGGCTATCTTTAACTGTGTTTTTTAAATTGCCCATTCAAGGTTGGAATGAGTTCTTAAGTAGCGAGGAAATCTCTAGTCGCATTCAAGAAATAGAGACAGCTATCAAAGAAGCCTATAGCGAGCATCAATGCATGCCTCCTGCAGACAACATTTTTCGTGCATTTGAACGTTGTGATGCATCAGCTGTGAAGGTAATTATACTTGGTCAGGATCCCTATCCATCACCAGGCATTGCCGATGGATTGGCCTTCTCAACGGCAAAAAAAGGACATATTCCGGCATCCCTAAAGAATATACTCAAAGAGAGCGGTAATGAGGCGGTAAGCAATGGAGACCTTACGTATTGGGCAGATCAAGGTGTTCTTTTACTTAACACTGTTTTGTCTGTTGAATGCGGTTTACCAAACAGTCATAAAGGAATGGGTTGGGAGCTAATCACTCAAAAGGCACTTTCTTTTTTAGTAGAGATGAAGAAGCCTATGGTGCTTATGCTTTGGGGGAACCAAGCTCAAAAATTAGGAGTCCCATTTTTGGATCAAAATCACCTCCTGATTCTAAAATCAGGACATCCCTCACCATTAAGTGCTAATAGAGGCTTATGGTTCGGAAACGATCATTTCAATAAAGCCAATCAATTTTTAGAAAAACATCACCTTAAACCCATAGATTGGAAATTACCCACCAACCCGCTTTACAGTGAACCCACACTCTTTTAAATAGGTCATTATTTTATCTCGGTAGTCTCCTTGGATAACGATAGTTTCTTGAGCAATTCCTCCGCCTACATTAAGCATAGATTTTAGGGCACTGCTTAACTGCTTAAAGTCTTGATTCGCTCCTTGGTACCCTTTAATCACCGTTGTAGGTTTTCCCTTTCTTTTTTCATAAACACATTCTAAAGGTGGGGTTTGATGAATGTAAAAGGGTAGGGAGGTATGAGTGGATCCAGTATCTGCATCATCTTCAGGAATGTGATCGGGAAATAGATTTTTAAGTTGATCTGATAGATCCATAGCTTATTTCATCAATCCTAATTCACGTAGGCGTTCGTTTAGAAATTCTCCAGCGGTAATATCCTCGTACTGTTTGGGGTGCTCCTCGCTGATGCAGTGAGGTAAGACGTTCAGTGGCATATCGCGTTTAGGATGCATAAAGAACGGAATAGAATATCTAGACGCGTTCTGAGTACGTTCTGGATTGATAACACGGTGAATGGTAGACTTTAAACGATTGTTTGTATGTCTTGAAAGCATATCACCCACATTAATCATAAGCTCATCAGGAGCGGCGATGGCGTCGATCCATTCTCCATCTAAGCGTTGTACTTGCAAACCTTTACCATGAGCTCCCATCAATAGCGTAATCAGATTAATGTCTCCATGTGCCGCAGCGCGAACTGCATTTTGGGCGTTTTGACCGACGGGAGGATAGTGAATAGGGCGTAGAATAGAATTACCACCAATGATGAATTCGTCAAAGTAATGCTTTGGTAGTTCTAGGTATTCTGATAGTGCCCTTAGAAGCTCTAAAGCGGTTTTTTCTAAAGCCTCAAAAGCTAATTGGCCATAGGTATTGAACTCAGGAAGCTCTTTAACCATGCAATTGGGAGGATAAATACCATCAGGATCCAAGTATTGACCGAAATGCCAAAACTCTTTTAGGTCTGGCACTTTAAAACCCTTTGCGGTTTCTTTTCCGAACGAGGTGTAGCCACGTTGGCCGGCTAAGCCTTCTATTTCGTAGTTCTTTTTAGTTTCTTCTGGCAGCGCAAAGAATTCCTTTACTACGCGGTATAAGTTATCCGTGAGTTCTTGATCTAGGTAATGTCCTGATAGTGCTACAAATCCGATAGTCGAAAAAGCATTACCTGTTTCTTCAATAAATCGTAGTTGGTCATTGCGATCGCCTGAAACGTAGTGGGTGAGATTTACTGAAGGTACTTGTGAGATACTCATATTTTCTATTTTACATAATATAAATTATAGGACTATTTCAGATATTACGAATTCTTCGCATGGCGCGTCTTCTTAGGTATACGGCCGGACTACGCTTCATATTGATGAAATAAACTCCTGTCAACAAAATTAATGCAGCCATTATGCTTTGGCCACTTAAGGTTTCATTCAGTACTACAGCCCCTAGGATCATAGCAACGATTGGATTGATATAGGTTGAGGTAGCTACTTTTTCAGGACTCACCGTTTTCAATAAATAATTAAACGATGTAAACGCCACAAGACTTCCGAACACGATCAAGCCCAACATTGACCATAGTACTGGGGTGCTCCAAAGCGTTGGAATAATCCAATCTTCATTTTTAATAAGACTCATCAGCACTAGACTGATTCCCCCAAAGACCATCTGATATCCCGAATTCACTAAATAATTTCTTGGCAAGTCTGCCTTACCCACAAAAATACTAGCATAACCCCAAGTGATGACACAGCCTATAATCATGAGTATACCTAAAAGGCTAGATTCATCTTGTCTAATTTGCTTTTGCGTTACCAACAAGAGCATCCCTATAAATCCTATACCGACACCTATCCATGAGAGTTTTTTGATAGGTTTCTTTTCAATGATGCGAAGTAGCAACAAAACAATCAAGGGTTGAGAAGCAATAACGAGAGCAGCGAAACCACTGTCTACGTAAGAGAGAGCCCATACGACAACACCGTTTCCGATCGCTAGGAATAAGAAGCCTGCAATCATGCTATTTTTCATCTGTCGTAATGAGATTCGGATATCCTTCTTTAGTGAACGCGCAAGAAATAGCATGAGCACTCCAGCAGTACAAAATCGAATCCCTGCCAACATAAACGGTGGTAACTCTGAAACCGCTACTTTATTTAACATATACGTGGATCCCCATATCGTATAGATCGAAAAAAAGGCTAAGTATTTGATTATGTTAGACTTAGGTTTCAAGTATTGAATATTTAATTAAGGTAAATTAAATTATTTAAGTAATGGTATTTAAATCACTAATAATCAGATAGTTTTATTATTTCACCGTTCAATACCAATATCTCTAGTTTTCCGTCTTTTTGTAAAAAGAAGGTAACATGTGTATAGGCATCCTCTAATGAAGGTTTGACGGATTGAAGCCCGGTAAATCCAAAGTTTCCTTCTTTATTCAATCTACTAAAGGCATATCCTTCACGTATGAGCTTATTTCTCTGCTTATTCGTTTTAATTTTTTTAGGATAACGTTTTGGGACAATGAGTTCATAACCCTCGGCATCTATTACTTCGTAGGCATAATAAGTACTGAGATCTCCCCTATCTTCTATACTCGCATCAAGTACAAAACCTGATTGTACATCCTCTTCATTTAAATTAATCCCTAAATCTAAGACAAACGATTGCTGCGCTACAGTAACCAGAACCTTCTCAATTTTAAGATCAAAAAGTTTTCTGTCGTTTTCAGGAATATTCCAATAGACTGATGCCTCTACTTGCTCAAATGAAGAAGTTGCTACAGCCTCAAGAGCTGATCCTATAAGGACATAATTCATTTTTCTTCCCATAGATTTTTCGCGATCCTCTGGGAATCCTCCGGTTTCAACTAAAATGAGACGCGTGCCCCATAATTGAATGTTATCTCCAAAGGCGCGTGGTTCAAAGTCATCATTGTACCGCCCTGTGTGTCCGGGTATAAATTGTTCATTTATAGCGTGAAGGTAACCGATCAACTGAGCAGCATCTGTGCGCTTCTCGTTCATCTCTTTCTCATAATTGTAGGCGGTGGCCAAGAATGAAATGCTTGCCTGCTTTGGCGTGCGCTCTACATTGTAATACCTGCTTTGATCGTGAAGATTAAATCCATAATCAGCATCTAGACTATCCCTAATACGCTTAAGGGTTTGCGCTTCTGGAGAAACGAGGCGTAGAGCGTCCCTGTTCAGGTCTATCCCTAATGCGTTTTCACGCTGAAATTCCTGAGCACCATCTGGATTGAGCATAGGAATGATGTGAATACGCAAAGCACTCAATATATTTTTAACGCGAGGGGTGTCTTGTTGATCTCCAATGAAATGTAAAAGATCAAAAAGGGCCCGAGTTGCCGTTGATTCATTGCCGTGCATCTGAGACCACATCAATACATCTATAGCCCCGTTTCCAAAACTCAACATAGGCAAGGGTCTTCCCTGTACGGATTTGCCAACGATTCGAGATTGAAAAACACCAGGGTATTGCGTAACGGTCTTCTCAATAGCTGATAACACTTCGGCTTGTTTTATTCGCCTTTGCTCAAACCCTTCTACCTTATAGGTTTCGTGATTTTCAAAGAGCTCCTTTGCAAAACTTAAATCTTGCGAATAACTGTGGACGAAACACGCCAGAATATATACTAGGGGATGTCTAAATACGTTCATTATGAAATCCATTTATCTTTATCAAAATTGGGCTTTCTCTTCTCTAAGAAAGCATCTCTACCTTCTTTAGCCTCATCTGTCATGTAGGCCAAACGCGTAGCCTCTCCTGCAAAGAGTTGCTGCCCTACCATCCCATCATCTGTTAAATTCATCGCATACTTAAGCATTTTTATAGAGGTAGGCGATTTTTCTAAAATCTCATTTGCCCATTCTATAGCAGTCTGCTCGAGCCTTTGATGAGGAACTACCTTATTCACCATGCCCATTTCATAGGCTTCTTGAGCCGAGTAGGTTTTGCCTAAAAAGAAAATTTCACGAGCACGTTTCTGCCCTACCATTTTTGCTAAATAGGCCGATCCATACCCTCCGTCAAATGAGGTGACGTCTGCATCCGTCTGTTTGAATTTTGCATGCTCTTCACTGGCCAGGGTGAGATCGCAAGTAACGTGCAAACTATGCCCTCCGCCTACTGCCCATCCAGGAACCACTGCAATAACCACTTTAGGCATAAAACGAATAAGTCGCTGAACTTCAAGGATATTTAAACGATGTTTTCCATCATCTCCTACGTATCCTCGATCACCCCTTGATTTTTGATCTCCTCCACTACAAAAGGCAAAAACACCATCTTTCGGAGAAGGACCCTCACCTGTTAAGAGTACGACTCCAATAGTCGGATCTTCTGAAACCGCATAAAAGGCGTCGTACAATTCACTAGTTGTAGACGGACGAAAGGCGTTTCTAACCTCGGGTCTGTTGATGGCGATTCTCGCAATAGCACCAGAACGCTTAAAGGTGATGTCTTTGTATTCCTTTACCGTTTCGAATAGTGTTTCCATAAGCTCTAATTGTGAGGTGAGGTCCTTTAAGACTCTATCCGAGCATAACTTTGAACAAGCTTAATTCTAAGCTTACGGACATAATCTTCTTCTAACCACTCTCTATAGTTTTTCGTCGTGTTCATGATACAATAGGTGTATTGTTTGACACGATTCTTAATATCCTCATCAAGCAAAATCATCAATTGTCGCGCTTCTGTAATCGTATTGCTGTTTTCAATACACATGTGAGCATGCTGTTCGATACTTTCTTCAAGCACCTTCTTAGGTCGCTCTCCCCTGGCAAACAATTCTTTGTAGCGCTCTTTGATATCAAAGGTAACAGAAGAAGACTTAGAAAACTTCGCCCTTACCTCTGCAGGAATTTCATATTCAAAATTGCGTTCAATCTCTTCATCACTTTTGATGCTTTCGAGGTAAAAATCCGGAAAGTGAAAAATATCGTTCCAGTCAATAGGGTCACTCCAAGGCCCGAATCGTAAGGTGTTGTTCCCTAAATCAATAATAGAGAAGGTGTCTTTGTTTTTCAGCACCCTTGAACCTCGTCCTATCATCTGAAAATACAAAGTCAGCGAACGCGTGGCACGATTCAATATCACTGTCTCGACCGAGGGTTCATCAAAGCCAGTAGTTAAAATGCTGACAGACGTTAAAATGGCGTCAGGTGTCTGTTTAAACCAAGAGAGTATTTCTTGTCGCTCTTTCGAAGAATGCTTGTTATCGAGGTGTCGAATTGGAAGGCCTACACGCTTAAAGGTCTCATAGACGGCTACAGAAGCATTGATTCCGTTATTAAATATAAGCGTTTTACTCCCTTTTGCATTCTCATTATAGGCCGTAAGGAGCTTGCCTAACATTCCATAGTTCGCATAAAAAGCATCACTACTTTTAACCGTATAATCGCCATTGATCCCAAGCTTTAATCCCTGTAAACTCAAATCGTAACGATGTACCACTGCTTTTGCCAAAAAGCCTTTATCTATAAGAGATTGAATGGACTCCCCTACAATTAATTTCCTGTAGAAATCTTTCATCGGAAGTTTAATATTTGAACTGAGCGGTGTCGCTGTTACTCCGAGCACGTAGGGCTGTTCAAAATATTTGAAGAGTTTTCTGAAAGAGTTGTAGTGCGCTTCGTCTATAATAACAAGTCCAATATTTTCGAGGACGATCTTTTCATCATTCAATCGGTTATTCAGGGTTTCAACCATCGCCACATAACACATATGTGGATCGTTTCGTTCTATCTCCTTAACCGAAGAATTGATGACCTTATTGGTAACACCAAAGTCATTGAGCATCTTTGAAGTTTGAGCGCTCAACTCGATACGATGCGTAAGTACAACCACCTTTTTATTTCGCTCTTGAATGAAGCGCTTGGCAATTTCACTAAACACTACGGTTTTACCCCCGCCTGTGGGCAGTTGATAGAGTAGATTTGTGCCCTCTTCTACAGAATCAAGCGCGTCAAAGATCCTCAAAAGGTCTTTCTTCTGATACGCATAGAGTTCTTTAGAATTAGATGGGCTGTTGGCCATTTTTAAGGGGTCTAATTTTGCAAAAATAGCCATAAATAGATGTAGTACGAATGACTTTATTCAAATAAATCGCTTGGTGATAACTTCTTGATAAACCAACCAAGGTTCTATTGATTAGGCCTATTAAGGGTTGTAATATGTATTCAAATTTCAAGCCCATGAGACAACTTAAAATCGTTAAGCAGGTCACGAATAGAGAATCTAAATCGCTAGATAAGTACCTTCAAGATATCAGCCGTATCGATTTAATTACCGCCGAAGAAGAGGTTGAACTCGCACAGAAAATAAAGAAGGGTGACCAAAGAGCGCTTGAAATTTTAGTAAATGCCAATCTGAGATTTGTAGTCTCTGTAGCTAAACAATATCAGAATCAAGGCTTAACGCTTCCCGACCTTATCAATGAAGGAAATCTAGGCCTAGTGAAGGCCGCTCAGCGATTCGATGAAACACGTGGTTTTAAGTTTATATCTTATGCCGTTTGGTGGATTCGTCAGAGCATACTGCAAGCCTTGGCAGAGCAATCTCGTGTAGTACGTCTGCCCTTGAATAAGATTGGTTCAATCAATAAAATAAATAAGACCTTTTCATATCTCGAACAAGCTCATGAACGTCCCCCATCGGCTGAAGAGATTGCAGAAGAGCTTGGATTGACAGTTACTGAGGTAAAACAATCTTTAAAAAATTCCGGAAGACACATTTCGATGGACGCTCCATTCGAGCAAGGAGAAGATTCAAACCTATATGATGTCATGTCATCAGACGTTTCGCCCCAACCTGACCATGATCTTATCAATGAATCGCTGAGTACAGAGATTCACCGTGTTTTAGATACACTGTCAGAAAGAGAGGCTGATGTCCTTCGTTTGTATTACGGCATAGGCCAGAACGCTACAATGACATTAGATGAAATAGGGAGTGCCTTTGATTTGACGCGTGAAAGGGTTAGGCAGATAAGAGAAAAAGCTATTCGCAAACTTCGAAAATCAGCAAAAAACGATCTATTGCAATCCTATCTTGATTAAGAGGTTTCTCCTTTTAACCTAAATTTTGCCCAATCATGTCAACACGTTCTGAAAAAATTCTTCAGCAGCGCCCACAGATCCCCACTTCTAAGATTCATGATAACATGAGTAGGGATGAGTATTTTCAAAATGCGACTTTAAGACCTATCCTTAAACTTCAGAATGAGCTGTTTATATCGGC